>Ga0315549_1000044_pt1 | contig 130388 bp, 98 predicted proteins | sample SalMarSW160200MG_FD_203101 | JGI IMG/M metagenome (GOLD analysis project Ga0315549, IMG submission 203101) | Salt marsh sediment microbial communities from the Plum Island Ecosystem LTER, Massachusetts, United States - Salt Marsh Sediment SW1601-200 ... | reverse complement strand
ATACCATAACATAAATGTATCCGGATTGAAGTCATAGCCCAGTTGATGATGGAATTGATACTGTGGATTACTTTCAACTGATGCATAATTTTTACTATGATTTAACGCATTGTGCGAGTTTTAGTTTACTAAAAATCTGAGTTTTAACGGGTCAATATTCATTTTCATATTAAGTACAACACAAATAGTATGAGAAAGTATCTTACGAATAATCCTATTAAGCAAATGCCAGAGATCTCTGGCAAAGGTCGTCTTGATGCTGAATCGCTGCTCCAGTTGCCCTGCGACCGTTTCGATCAATCGACGTTTGCCTGTGAGCACTCGAATGGTCTGCTTAGGCAATGGAGAATCCTTTTTATCCATACGACGCACAGATGTGTGAAAATAAACCTTTCGCTCGTCCCAGAGTTTCTGCTGCAAGGGCTTGGAACGATAGCCTTTATCGCCCAAAATCCATCCCATACAGTCCGAGTCAATCAAAGGCTCGGCATACTTGATATCGTGCTCGTTGGCGGGGGCCAGAATAAAACGTCGAATAATCCCGATGTCGGTGATCTTCAAGTGAAGGCGATAGCCGAAGAAGGTACGTCCAAACCACTTTCCGTATGCAGCGGAGTCCTTAAACTGTTTGGTGGTTCTGCTGCGAACAAACTTACAGACTTCTATAGGAACGCTGTCAATAATCTGAAGATAATGGTCCGCACAGTGGCTCAGATACTTAGAAAAGCATTGTTTGACATGCCACAGATTTGCACATTGACGGACAAAATTACTACGGTCCGGAAGCTTTGGGAACAGGTCTCGCCAGTGGTGGTTAAAATACCGATAAATCATTTCATCGGTATCGAATCCCAAGTATTCGCCGACCAATTCCATGGTAATAACCTCGCTATCGGCCAGTTTGGGCAATGGCCCGCGGGTTCTCAGTGTGTGATCTGGAAAATAAGTTTTGCAAAAATCATCAGCCATTACGAATACATTGACGATATAATCAATAAGTTTCATTTTAGACCTCCTTGTTTTAACAAAGTTTTGATTTCACCTTTGTTATCGGCAATGAGGTCTTTTTTTCTTATATGTACCGGAAAAACTCGCACAACGCGTTAAACATTAGATATCTTGACTTTAGTTGTCTCTTTGCTTCCACCAGTAAAAAACGAATAACGTAGGCTAATATTTACCGAAATTTCGATAGCTCCGGTTCACTTGAAACAGAAAGCTTGTGTCGAGATGTCCCTCTGATCACTATTCGGGGATGCCGGGTCAAAAGGAAATTAACGCCAATCTGTCCGTATCTGGTCGGAATCGTCGGTAATTTTGGAGTTATTGATTCCGTAAACTCTCCGATAAGGGTTGCTTCCCGGATCGAGTGATATAGGGCGATGGTCGCAGTGATTGGCGGTAACGACAGGTGAGGTCCCGTATCAAATCGTATCTGGTCGTTGTTGGATACTTGGCTGTTGTATCCTTAAAATTGTATCCTGGAAGGAATACCTGTCCGTTATAGTTGTTTTCCAGTATCCATTGCAGTTTAAATACACTGTCGAATTCTTATCGATCCAGGCTGACTCCGTATCATTGATTTTAATTTCTCTGAGGGATTCGCTGTTCCGACGTCTTTGACTTCTCTGTAGATAAGTGTAGAATCGAATGTTAATACTCGGCAGTAAATTAGCATCAGATCAGTTGCTCAATTACAAGAGAATATCTCCTTTGTGTAGTTAGAATGGCAACAAGCCGGATGTTATAGGACGCCCGAGTTCTTCTCGATTACCTTCTTTTCCTGAGCCTTTTTGAAATCGGCCAATTTTTTACGAAGGTTCTCGTCGGCTAAGGACAATATTTGCGCGGCTAATATTGCCGCATTTTTTGCCCCTGCTTTACCGACGGCCATTGTCGCGACCGGCACTCCCGGTGGCATCTGCACTGTGCTTAAAAGGGCATCAACTCCTCCTAATCCGGCACCTGAGGTTAGCGGCACGCCGATTATGGGTAAGCTTGTATGAGCAGCCAGAGCCCCCGCCAGATGTGCGGCCATACCGGCGGCGGCGATGATTACCTTAATGCCGTTTTCGGCGGCGTTTTGGGCGAATTCAGAGGCGATTTTCGGTGTCCGGTGGGCCGAGATTATCCGCACGAGAGGCTTGATACCGAAACTCTCAAGCTGCTCGATGCAGCCTTGCATCGCGTCCATATCGCTGTCAGAACCCATTACTACCGCCACTGGATTAGTTCCCGGCTCCCTCGTATTTTTTTCAGATACCATTTGTCATCTCTTTTATTGAAGTTACAATGTTGTTTCAAATCATGCTTTTATAATAACTACCGGATGCCCATAATGCAAGTTTACACGGTGCCGTGTACAAAGTAAACTAAAACCGTGCGGACGGGAAGGAGTTTGGAATTGCTTTAGCTTAAGGAGTGGCAAAAATGCAAACGAGGAAATCGATTGTAGCCGGGCAGTTTTATCCCGGTCAGCATGATGCCTGCATAGACGAAATCAACAACTGTCTGGATGCAGCGACGATTAGTGAGCCGCTGCCCGAGACAATAGTCGCCGGTATAGTTCCACATGCTGGATGGGCTTTCAGCGGCAGTTTGGCCGCGATGGTGTTCCTGGCGATCAGACAACAGCACGAGAAGGCTCATACCTTTGTAATATTCGGTGCCGCTCATAGTTACTTTGGAGGCATGCCCGCCGTTTATGACAGAGGCTTCTGGTCAACGCCGCTCGGCGATGTTCCCGTTGACGAGGAATTGGCCGAGGAAGTGTTGGGTATGGGTCCGGCCGAAAGTAATTGCAATGCGCATCGGAGCGAGCATAGTCTCGAAGTGCAGGTCCCGTTTATTCAATATCTTTTTGCCGGTGCGAAGATTCTGCCGATCCTTGTGCCCCCGACAGTTCAGGCAATAACTCTGGGTGATAATCTTGGCGGGATTATCCAAAAGAACAAGCAAAAGAAGATCATCTGTATCGGCTCAACGGATTTGACCCATTACGGCCCGCACTACGGCTTTATGCCTGAGGGCCTCGGTCAGGATGCTTTGAAGTGGGCCGATACCGTTAATGATAAGAAGTTTATCGATTTGGCTCTCGAGCTTGAGCCGCAGAGTTTACTTGCCGGTGCCGCTGAAAATCACAATGCCTGCGGACCCGGTGCCGCGGCGGCGACGATAGCGGCGGCAAAAAAACTCGGGTCGAAGAAAGGCATATTGCTTGCACATACAAACAGTAACAAGGTGATGCTCCGAAAGATGGGGACATCAAGCACCGACAGCGTCGGTTATGCGGCAATAATCTACTGAGGATTATCACGGCCTTTGTTAATTTTGTAAGGAGAATATGACTCAGACAAATGATCGCGAACAGTGGCACAGCCGGGCAGCTTTCATCATGGCGGCAATCGGCTCGGCCGTTGGACTTGGCAATGTGTGGCGTTTTCCTTACGTGGCCTATGACAGTGGAGGCGGGGCTTTTTTGATTCCCTATTTTACGGCACTTTTTACCGCCGGTATTCCCATGCTGATTCTCGAGATGGGACTGGGACAGCGAATGCAGAGAGGTGCCCCGTTGGCGTTCGGCGGAATTCGAAAGCCGCTGCAATGGTTCGGCTGGTGGGCCGCCGGACTCAGTGCCGGAATCGTCATATATTATTCCACCATTCTGGCCTGGTCCTGGGTGTATCTGTGGCATTCGACCAGCCTGAGTTGGGGCGCAAATCCGGAAGAATTTTTCAATCAGGCCGTTTTACATAAATCCGCCGGTCCCGGCGAAATAGGCTGGCCCGTTTTATCACTCGTCATCGGAATGGCACTGACCTGGCTGATAATCTATCTGATACTCAGAAAGGGTGTACGTAATGTAAGCAAGGTTGTGCTGGTAACAGTCCCCCTACCGACGCTCCTGTTGGCAATTCTGCTGGTTCGCGGGTTGACTTTGCCGGGCGCGATGGACGGCATCCGTTATTACCTGACGCCGGATTTCGGCAAGCTGGCCCAGCCGGGCATTTGGCTGCGCGCCTACGGCCAGATTTTCTTTTCGCTGAGCCTGGCGTCCGGGGTGATGATAGGATACGGCTCCTATCTCGGCAAGAAGGCCGAAATCACCAACAGCGCCCTGATTACCGGCCTGGCGAATTGCGGTACAAGTTTCTTCGCAGGATTCGTGGTCTTTTCCATCCTGGGCTACCTGGCGAACATCCAGGAATTACCGGTTGACAGCGTGGTGACTAAAGGTACGGGACTTGCCTTTGTCACCTTCCCGACCGCCATCAGCAAACTACCGATGTTGAACTCGCTATTCGGCATGATTTTTTTCGTGACGCTTTTGACTCTGGGCGTTGATTCGGCGTTCGCTCTGCAGGAGGCGTTCACTACCGGATTCAACGATAAATGGAAAGTCCCGACGGAGAAACTTGCCCGAGCGTTTGTCCTTGTTGCTTTTCCTGTTTCGCTGATTTTTGTCACCCGCGGGGGTTTTTACTGGTTCGATATAGTCGATAAATGGATTTGCGATTTCGGCCTGGTTATCTCCGGACTGGTTCAGTGTATTGTCGTAGGGTATCTTTATGAGGTGGAGGATTTTCGCGATTACCTCAATACTCATTCCGAGGTCCGGCTGGGAAAATGGTGGGTATGGGCGCTGCGATATGTCACCCCTGCTGTTTTGATTGTAATACTCATCGTGAATTTCTACACTGAGATCACCGAAGGTTATGAAAATTATCCGCGGTGGGCGACGTTGCTCGGCGGATGGGGAGTCGTACTGTTCTGGGCCGTGCTCGGATATTATTTATGGAAACGTCCCTCTAAATCAAACGTTCTTTAAGGGAGATTGATTTATGCCGTTATCTGCTTGGTTGATGTTTATATTCGGCTGCGTCGTCCTCTATGGCGGACTCGCCCTCTGCGTCGCAATCGCTGTCCGTAAAAACAAAAAATCCAAATCAACCATTTAGTCGCCTTTGTCGTCCTGATTGCAGCAATGGATCCGGCCTGTGTAATTGCGAGTGCCGTTGGGTATCTCACAGGTAGAGCCTGTCCCACAGAGAGCCGCAAAAATATCTGTGTTTTCCGGCCTTCGGCAAATTCTTCGTACTTATATAGAAAAAGAGTGCCGTCATTGCTAATAACGGCACTCTTAGTAATAAACGCTCTTTTTTACATGAGACGTTTCAGGCTGTAAATTTTACTGTTATTGCTCTACAGCACGCAATCTAATATCGTCCATGAACAAAATTCCTTCGCTTCCGAGAGCGCCGGTTTTTTCCATGCCGATACCAACCTGTGTTACATTCGACAAATCGATATTAAAGTCCGACAAATAGATGTTCCACTGTATCCATTCTCCAGCCGATATATCAGCCGCATTACCACTGTAAATTACCTTGGAGTCGTTAAGCTTGGCGTACAACTGCTCGGTCCCGGCAGCATTGTTCGGATCGCCGTAGAACCACAGACTTAGAGTATTAAAATCGTGTGTCCAGTCACCTCCAAGTGTGCTTATTGGCAACGTTACTTCTGAGTAGCTTGCAGAGGTGTTATTGTATAAGAAAGGACCGGATTGTTTACCACCGTGGATGATATTGGCCTCAACGAAATGCTCACCATTGGCAAAATCAGGAGCGGGGTAACCTATGGTAGAACCGTTGACGTTAGGATTGGCAAATCCGTCCATCCAGGTTAAATATATCCTGTTGGTGCCTTCTAAGTCTTCATTAATGTCGTTGTAGGCCTCGAAGTCGTCAATAACAATATGGTCACCCGCAGTGAAGTTCCAGACGTTGCCTCTCCAGGGACTATTGGGATCCGAATCGTTGACCTCATCGACACGCCAGTAATAGGTTTTATTGGATTCGAGAAATCCCGGAGGGTCGTACGAAGTTTCTGTCATACCCTGATTCGTAAAAACATCCCACAGGTCATCCGGAGAAGCCTGGTTGACATCATTGGAATCGGTCCCTAAGTACAGGTTATGCGTAGCAGCATATAATCCCGGCCTCCAGCTTAAGATGGCATCCCTTGGTACATCTTCCGTACCGTTGCCGGGTCTGGGTCCACCGGCTTTTCCCGGATCGATACTTCCACTGAGCATATATTGGATAGTATTTAAGAAAAGCTCCCAGCCTTCATCGGTCAAATTATACCCTCGAGCGGGATTAACGGTTCTGTCGTTACCTTCAACTTCATGCCCGCCTATACTAAAGGTCATTCTCAGGTTCGTAGCATAGGAACCGGCGCCGTCGTAGAACTCAACGCGGTCTTTCCATTCGGCTATCCAAATCCATTCGTTGCCTACTGTTTTTGCAATTAGTGTACCATTGCCGGCATCGGCCGTGCCAATAAACGTACATTGGCCTGAACCTAACGTTGGGTCTGCAACCTGAACCTGGTTATTCGCATCCAACGATATTCCATTGAAGATAGGATGCCCCGGCTCTAATACCTGCATCAGAGGCGAGCCTTGGTCACCATTATTGTTAGGAAGTGTTGTATCTCCGTTGTCGACCCAATTCAAACGGGTGCTCCTGAGCGCGTATGCACAGCAGTTCAACATTGGTACAGTAACAGAGTTCCACAGTGAAGCTTCTGTGGCATCGGTAACAAGAACGCCGCTCTGGGTTGTGGCACTGATAATCACCAGGTCGGCGGTGTTAAGTTCAGCAACATTAGCGTCGGTGAGTGCATCCCAGTATCCCGGCCTGAAATCGATCGTATAACCTTCGTCTGTAAGCTTGTCAACCCACTCCTGAGAATCATTAGCACCATCTTCGTCTGCATCCCAGACCATTGCAACCCAGGTTATATTCTGGGCATTAACAGATGTAATTACACAAAAGCTAAGTAATAAAACTAATGGGATAAGTTTCTTACCCATAATAAACCTCCTTTAAGCATTAAAATATATCTTGTTTTTCAGATTTAATGAAGAATGCTCTAGCAACTTCTGTGTGACAGCTGTAGATACACCATTCAGAGCAAGCACAGAACCAAAGGTCTTTCGTAAATCATAAAATTTGAAATCATCCAATCCAAGTTTACGACTGTTCTTTTTCCCAGTGCACAGGCTGAAAATATCATCAACCTTAACCTTCATTGCTTCCATCGTTGGTAAAACTACTGCTATCCCAGTTCAAAGCACTGTATGACGATCCGACCAACAGAACATTAACAATGACAGCACTCTTAGTCTTAACAACGTAAGACTGAAAAACGCTCTTTTTACATAACATCTCTTTCAAAGAGTAATTAAATTGTAAATTTTACTGTTATTGCTCTACAGCACGCAATCTAAAGTCATCCATGAACAAAATACCTTCGCTTCCGGCTCCGGTTCTCTCCAGGCCGATTACAATCTGCGTAACATTCGTCAGATTGATATTAAAGTCCGCCAGGGGTATCTCTACGTTTTGCCATTCAGCCAGTGTCAGATCTACGCCACTTATCACTAACTTGGAGTTATTCAGCTTAACATACAACTGCTCTGTTCCGGCATTGTTCGGATCGCCGTAGAACCAGATACTTAGAGTATTAAGACCTTCCTGAGTCCAATCCTGGCCAATTGTCATTTGACTCGTGCTCAATGAGACCTCGGAGTAGCTTGCAGTAGTGTTATTGTACAAGAGAGGACCGGACTTATCGCCGCCGTGGATAATATCGGTCTCAACAAAGTGCTCACCGTTGGCAAAATCAGGATCAGGGTAACCTATGGTAGAACCGTTGACGTTAGGATTGGCATATCCGTCCGACCATACCAGATATATCCTGTTGCAATCTTCCTCGCCCTCATTGATGTCGTTGTAGGCCTCGAAGTCGTCAACAATAACATAGTCGCCCGTGGTGAATCTCCAGACCTTGCCTTCCAAGATCATTTCCGGATTATTTTCATTGACCTCGTCGATACGCCAATAATAGGTCGTGTTCCATTCAAGAAGACCTTCAGCGGGTGCATATTGGGTATTGTCAAGATCCTGTCGGCCCTGATAGATACCCGATGTTGTCACATCGGCCTGAGCTACGTCGTTATAATCAGTGCCGAAGTAAACATCATGCTGGGCAGCATCATCTCCCTGAATCCATTCGAGAACAAGCGCACTTTCGACATCCGTTTCGCCATGAGAAGGATCCGGAGCTGTGGCTCTTATAGGCCTCGACAGTACGGCCGGTGAAATAATTTGTCGAGGTATGGTTGAACTTTGCCACTTTAACTGTGCTATTGCATCTCCGGCTTCGTCGAAGAATTCCATTACGAGAGATGCCCAACCGGCCTCAAGATATATCGATTCCTCGTCTTCTATGGCCCAGGCATTGTCCGAATTCCAGTTATCGACAAGCAATTCTCCATCTATCCACAATCTGGCGTTGTCATCACTTATAGAATAAAAAGTATAAGTGTCGGAAACCGGAATTTCTATCTCACCTGTCCACCTGGCCGAAAAGCCGTCCGTATCTACTGCTGGATCGGGAGAATCACCTCCCCATTCAAAATCTATTTTAGGATCTACGCGGGTGAGAACAGGATCGCCTGATAAATCCGTGTTGTTAAAGTACTCGGCTTTCACACCGTTATTGGGACCGACGGTGCTAAAAGACCAGACAGTTCCCTGATGTGTTGTTGAGCCGTCGAACTCATCGACCATCCAGAAATATTCCGTATTATAGTCGAGCTGACCCGGTGAGAAATTAGGATCTTCGACAGTCCCCTTGTCCGCAGCCGAAGCACGTGTTGACACAAGGTCTTGATTTGTATGGAAATATACATGATGCTCGGTCGCCCCCGCCCCTCCTGTCCATCTTAGTAAGATGTCCGGACTGACATATTCAGCTCCATCATCGGGAATGGGTTTAGAAGCTGTAAGCGGAAGGATAGTAAAGCTCCAGACGTCACCCGGATGGAGGACAGTACCGTCGGATGTGGTTTCCGCGACTCGCCAATAATATGTATTACCTATTTCAAAATCGTAATCATCGTAAATCCCCTGACTCAATAAACCGATATCGGTGTCGCCGGTTCCATTTTCCACATCTTCGTAATTCTCACCTATATACAAATGGTGATTAGAAGCGGTTTGTCCGGGTATCCAGGAAAGTTCTACATCTGTTGTGGACAATATCGATTTGTCATCCGGTAACGGTGCCGTAGCCTTTAACTGTGTCGGCATAAGCTCACCTATCTCGGCCTCCGACAGCGCTCGATTATAAATTCGTACATCATCGATAAGGCCGTCCCAGTTGCGTCCTGCCGCTTCGGGATTTTCGCCGATGAGCACATTCGCTGCATTAACACCGATGGGCGACGTAGTAGCAACGGTTCCATCAAGCGAACCGTCCAAATATACGTTGATGTTTGCGCCATCATACGTTCCGGCAACGTGATGCCATTCATCATAGCCAACCGGAGTATCTCCAGGAATCGAAGGATTGGAAGCCGACCAGATAGTAATACCAAAGTGAAATCTCGGTTCCATATTTTCGTTGCTAATTCTCCATGAGTATTCACCCTTGGCAACGACACATGCCCATGCAGTAGGGATAGACCTGATAGTTACCCATGCGGCGAGCGTCATTTCGTTAGCAGTATCAAAGACCGGATCATACCCGCAATCCACATAGTTATCATCACCGTCAAAATCCAGTGCACCGTCGATATACCCGGCAACCCATTGCGCGCCTCCTACAACAGTACCGTCATTACCATGGCCGGATGAATCAGCAGCGACGGTGCCGGATATCTCATCCAGCTTCCACAATCCAATAAGATTTGGGTCGTCTTGTGCTTCTGTGATATTCGCACTAACCAAAACAAGCAAAGAAACACAGGAAATTAAATATAACAGATTTCTACACATAACCTTTACTCCTTCATAAAGTGCAATAATAAACTATGCTTTGGCAACGCACCAAAACACGTATTATATAAACAGGTATTAAAAAACTTTTACGGATTAGTTTGTCCCGGCCTCGAGTAACTGCAAACAGAACGCCCTATAAAAATTTCATTTTTTTTACTTTTATTGATTTGTGCATTTACTTTAAGAAAATACCGATTGAAATGAAACCACCTCCTTTCCTTTATGCTTGTTTTATAGAAGCTAAATGCAGTTTACAGATTATTTAACGGGCATTAATGTTCAAAGACTCTATATTATATAAGCTGCGAACGAAAAGTTACTCCATCAGGCATATAAGGTTAAACAGAAAACCGCAATTGCTTTATTATAGATATTTTATACAAAATTTGCGGATTTGTGAAGCAAAATTCCCTAAAATGCGTCAGAAAAACAAAAAAATTCCCTTATCTTTCAAGTTCGAGGAAATTGGCTCAATTCATAAATCCTTTACTGGGCGTCGATTAGCTAAACACCCTATTAAAAGTTTTTCCTGAATATTTAGTTTTCAAGATAACACACGTCTGAATTTGCCTTAACTTTGCCGATATAGTGTTTTTAATGTCCGTCTGAAAAAAACAAAAAATCCAAATCAACCAACGAGCCGCAGGTGCCGTCCTGATTGCAACAATCGACCCGCCTGTGTAATTGCGAGTGCGGTTAGGTATTTAATGGGGAGAGTGTCTCATAGAGAGCCGCAAAAATACCAGTGTTTTCCGGCCTTCGGTAAATTCTTCGTACTTATAGAAAAAGAGTGCCGTCATTGTTAATGACGGCACTCTTAGTGATAAACGCCCTTTTTCACATGAGACGTTTCTGTCAAATAATTACCAAGTTGTAAATTTTACGGTTATTACTCTACGTAACGCAATCTAATGTCGTCGAGGAGCAAGATTCCTTCGCCTCCGGTCGCGCCGGTTCTTTCCAGACCAATTATAATATGAGTGACATTTGCCAGATTGATACCGAAGTCCGTCAGAGGTACCTCTGCATTTTGCCATTGAGCCTGTGTCAAATCAACACCACTTATAACCAGCTTGGAGTTGTTCAGCTTGACGTACAACTGCTCCGTTCCGGCATTGTTCGGATCGCCGTAGAACCAGATACTTAGAGTATTAAGACCACGCTGCGTCCAGTTACTTCCAATTGCCGTTGCGCTTGTGGGCAACGCCACTTCTGCGTAGCTTGCAGTGGTGGTGTTATATACCAACGGACCTGACTGATCGCCGCCATGGACGATATCGGTCTCAGCGAAGTGCTCACCGTTGGCAAAATCAGGAGCAGGGTAACCTATGGTAGAACCGTTGACATTAGGATTGGCATATCCGTCCGACCATACCAAATATATCCTGTTGCTACCTTCTAAGTCTTCATTAATGTCGTTGTAGGCCTCAAAGTCATCAATAATAACATAATTACCCGAGGTGAAGCTCCAAACTGGCCCAATCCATGGACTATTCGGATTGCTATCATTGACCTCATCGATGCGCCAGTAATAGGTCGTATTCAGCTCAAAAATACCGGGATTGAAGCTCTCGGTACCCCGCGGCTGCGTGCCTTTATATTCGGGTGAGCTTGTGTCGGCGTCTCGTACGGCGTTCGGATCAGTCCCGAAGAACACCAGGTGATTGGAAGTATAGGTGCCGGAATTCCAACTGAGGACCTGTGTCAGCTCGATATCCGTAGCGCCATTAACCGGAGAGGCACCATAGGCATTCACAGGCAGATAGGGCGACAGGTAGTTGCCCTGTATGATTTGCAGGTCCGGGGTGCCGGCGCCTTCCCAGGCCACCTGGCAGTGGTCCCATGAACCGAAGTCCTTCCATCTGACCATGATATAGTACTTCTCGCCGGCCATAAGGGAAATCGGAACGGATTTGATAGAGAAGATATTGTACGATCCCCAGGTATTCTCAGAAGCAAGTAGCACTATGTTGGTCGGATCGTCATTCGTGCTCAGCCACAGCTCGCCCTGGCCGCCGCTGGAGAGATAGAATGTATAATCCCCGGTTACCGGACAATATAGCCAGCCGTAAATTTGTGCGCCATAACTGTCGCCAACGCCGTTCACGGTGCCGAGTTCGGTCAACGCCTCGCTGCGCGTGGGGCTATCCGGGTATCTCGCGTCATTCAGCAAATTGACCAGAGTGTGGTCACCTTCGACGTTTTCCCAGAAGTCCATCGTGATCGTGCCCATTTCAGGCAGAGAGGTCGTAAAGCTCCAAACATCGCCTGTATGTGTGTTAGTGCCGTCGGATTCGTCAACCCGCCAATAATAGGTTTTATTCCGTTCCAGAAGTCCGGGAGTATAATTCGGATCGGTTACAGTACCTTTATCTGTCCCGCCGGTACCGGCCTGGACATCGTCGAGGTTATCGCTGAAAAATACATGATGCTCAACCGAGCCGGCGCCGGCAAGCCAGCTTAGTGTGCCATTAGGATCGGCGAATAGCGAACCATCGATGGGGAAGGGAGTGAAGGCGGTCTTCGGGGCAACTGTAAAACTCCAGATGTCACCTTTGTTTTCCGTGCCGTCTTCTTCAACCTCATCGATACGCCAGTAATACGTTGTTTCCTCGGTAAGACCGTCCTGGTAAGGATTTCCTGCCGAACCTATAGGAAATGATACTTCCATACTACTACCACGGAAAATATCAGTATCCGCTGTTGTAGCTTCGTTAACATCTTCAAAACTCTCTCCAATGTAAACATTGGAAGAAGTTGAAGTGTATCCCGGAGTCCACTGAAGCGTTATTTGATTGGTTGTAATAATGGCTCCGTCTTCCGGTACAGGGCGCCGGGCTATATTATAAGGGGTCAATGTGGAAATCACCACACCGTTTAAAAAGCAATAGTACCAACCCGGGGGATCCGGGTAGCTGGTTGATGGATTAGGTGTAGCTTCAAGGACGATAGTGCCGGTGTCATCGGAGGTGGCATTACCAGAAAAGGCATAGGAGTCTTCGGCATCAACGGTGCTTCCACCAGTGAAACTGGAGGTGACACAAAATTCCCCATTGACTAACCAGTCTATGGCATGAGTCTCCGCACTGGGTCCATCCCAGCTATATATGGTGATTTCGAAAGTTTCGTTGGATTCCAGCCCGGAAAACGTGAAAATTATTCCACCATTGACGGTGAACCAAATGTCGCGATAGATCAGTTCTAATGGCATTCCACCGGCGTGCAAGCGAGTCTGGATACTCTCTCCAGGTTCCGTGGTTGAGATATCAATCTTGATGCCTTCGATAACCATACCGCTGTCGGTAGGTACAAACGCAGTCCAACCGGGCTCGGTCTGAGCGGCGTTATGCGAGGTCCCGAGATCCAGCTTGAGGAACGGATATGTTACCTGTCCTCCGGTGCCTTGTGCATTGGCACAAAGACTGCAGCATAATACTGCCAGGGGCATCAACATCAATGCCTGTTTAATCTTGAGGTTTTGTATAGTTCTAAATACACCACACATTTTTTGTTTCCTCCGAATTTTTGATATTAAATTTATATACACATACGCATCAGTCCATACATGAATTCTGATGCCACTTATACCTTTAATGCCTATTACATTGAATTAATAGAATGTATTGAACCTGTGTTTAGATAATCACCTTCCTGAAAAAAGGATGCCCCAGATTAGGGAGCTACAATTCGTGTTTTAATGTTATTAATTTACATAGGCCACAAGGGCCGCAAATTCTCCTAAATACAATTGAGGCCCTCCTAAAAATTGGAGGACTAAATTAATAATTTTTCATAATTTTTTATTTAGACATCACTTATACATCATTTTTATCTGGATTGGATGGATTGAGAGGATTCCAATTCCAGCACGGGATCTTCCCAGAAACACCTGTCCAAATAGCTATATTGTTCGACGGGCGGGGGCGTCTGGCTGTCTGTAACTACCAGGGTCAAAAAGTGGTCCTGGGAATTCAAGGGAACACGAATTCGAATCAGGTCGGGAATCCGTACATCTTGTTTTACAAATCGAACTTCGCCGTCAACCAACGCCCACAGATCGACTTCTGCCTGATCGGGCTCGGGGAGCGCGGGAATCCCCGCTGTGGAGTCAAAGGCCGTAATCATGGTGCCCGGCATGGTTTGACGGATGGCGTTGAGATCAAAGGTAATACCGATATTGGCAGCTAAGGATAGCCCCGTTAATTGGGCAACGTCCTCGTGGCCAAAAGAGAAAGAATAAAGGGGCACATCGCGATAACGCCAGCCGTTGGTGGCATTCCATTTGGTCCGCCCATCAGTATCAGGGCATTCTTGAAAAATGTGCCCGGCGGAACTCACCACAGAGGGTCCCTGACCACCGTCAGGAACGAAAACACCATCGATATAAGCCAGTTTAGGAACGCGAATATAGTCGTTAGAACATTGATAATGGTCGTCATCATAACGCTCATTAGAAGATTCTTGATTTGCTTCAGACTGCCACGGTTTTGCCGGTCGATAAGGATCATTGGGCCGGCCGGTGATAGGATTGATGGAGCCGTCGGCTGACATCATCCCCGAACCTCCCAGGATGCCGGTGCCAAAGCCATTGCCTCCACCCACTAAATCCGCCAGGCTCAGACGCTTACCGGGGATACCGATGCCATTGGGCTCCGGCAGCTCGCGCAGGAACTGTTGCGCTCCATAATGAGATTGGCCGATATAAACTGCACCCGTCATATCTGTGATGGCACATTGTCCTTGCTTCAGGCGATTTTGAGACAAAGGTTTCTCCCGAATAGACGTGGCCACTGCGACCTCACCTTTAAAGACGTGGACTTCTGATTGGCTGGAAGCATCCACAATGACACCGAATTCCGTACCAAAATCCTCAAAGATAGAACTGGGTGTTTCGATAATAAAACCAATAGCTTCAGGTGGAACATTAGCTGTAACGGTACCGGTTTTCAGATACATTCGACCTTTGGATACCAGGCGGAATCGACTGGGTGCCTGTATGATCACCTGGGCTCCTCGTTCAAATGCAATTTCCGCACAGCCTTGTTCCAGGGCCATCCATCCGCGTCGCAATTCTAATGCATCCGGTGTGGTTTCCCACCGAGCGCTGACGGTTCGTTGCAGCGTGGCAATGACAATACGGTCCTTAATAAGGTTAGCAACGATGAAGCCCGTCAGGATCAGTATCCCGCAGATGAATCCAATCTTGGCGGTTCGGGTGGCAATTCTGATCCAGCGGTGCGCTGTTTGCAGGAAGTCTTGAACCATATCGGCAAGGTCCCGTTGATGTGCATAAACCGCCCGGATAAAAGCGCATAATGGACACATCTTCTGAGCTGTTCATGAATTCTTATCATGACTTTATACAAGCCTTGAATGGACCTGTTGGCCTCCTCGGCAATGGCCTTGATAGTGAGGCCGTCCTCATAACGCCGTTTTAAGAGTCGTCGGTCGGGCGAGCTGAGGTGTTTCAAACATAATTTCAGGGCCGCTATACGGGTATCGGTTTGCTCGAAGGCCTCCTCCGCACGAGGCCCCAGCATCTTGATCAAATCGTCACTGAAGATGACACGATGGTGCCCGCCGCGTTTACGATGGTCCATGATCTTATTAAAGGCGATTTTCTTGAGCCATGCTGCGAAATCCGTGCCCTCCTTAAAGGTTCCGAATTTCTCCCAGGCCACGCTGGCCGTTTCCTGCATGATATCTTCAGCATCGGCACCATGCGGGACCAGGGTGAGGACGTAAGCAAAGATTCGGTTTTGGTGTCTCATAAAGAGGCGAAAAAACTCTCTTGTTCTTTTAGATTGCTTCATTTAACGCTCAAACTCAATGCATTTAACGGCAGGTGGCAATTCCTTTAGACCAACCTCACTGTTTTATTGACCTTGATGCAGAAATTGGAGGCAAAAAATTAAAATAAATACATATAGCAGGCAGGCTATATATGGATATGATTGGCTTTGTCCCGTCTTGAGCTGGGTCGAAAGATTTCCGGACCCTCTTTGCTGAACACCTATTGTGCTACACCGATGTCCGGCTTTTCCAAGTTGTTCTTGGTTTCTCTTAACAACAAACGAATATCGACTATCTATAAAATAATAGGCGTTTGTGAATCAACAATCATTGATTAAAAAATCCCCCAAAAACCCATTTTTTTGTATTTATAATTCAACATGTCGCAATGCCGTTTATTTAGCCCCCGGATTCATCCGGCGGGTCCGTAGCCGTAGCGGCTACGGCTAAACAATTTAAAAAATCGGGGATTTTGATTGTATTAGGGCGGTCTTTGGGTAGAATACGTAACGAATGGAATCGCGAATCCTTCGACGAAGCTCAGGACGAGCATCGAATAATGAATAACGAATATCGGAGTTAAAATGGGGGAATAAAAATCTGTTAGCCCAAGGCATTGCCCTATGTTGACCTTGGCCGTAGCGGCCACGGTACCTATGGCACGAGCACCTATGGCACGAGCTAAACAATTTGAAACAGGTCAAATCAGCAATATCCGTGTAATCCGCGGTTGAAAAAATGCAAAACAAAGCCAATTTTAAAATAGGCAATTTAGTATAAGCTCTTTGAAACAAAAAGATTACGAGAATAATAGCGTTTTGGGGTATTTTGCCGGATAAAAAACAAAGCCAATTTGCCGGCCTTTGGCTGGAAATTCGAAGCACAAAGCACGAAGCTCGAAATCCGAAAGTTGTTGATTTGGAGAAACAAATTGAAAACACCCGGCTTCGTACAACTTCGCCGCGGTAAAAAGCCAATCCTGGTTAGCCCCCGGACCGGCTTTGGAGGTGAAAACTGCTGTTTAGAACCTTGTCGTATTTCCGATATATAATTGATGACATATTTCAATTTGAAAACCAAGCCGTGCCCGTTTTGTGCAGAGATCATCCAGGCTCGCGCGATGAAGTGCCGGTTCTGCGGCGAATTTCTCAATACCGCCAAGGCCCGTGCACTACAGGCCGAAGCCGAGGCACAGGCGGATTCGCCTGACGGTGAGGACGGTCAAATCGATGCCGGTGTCATGTTTGCCGGCCGGCCGTCGCTTTTTGGTCTGATACCGGCGTTGATTAAAGGTCTTATAATGCTCGCTATTTTATGGCTGCTTATCAAGTTTCCTGTTGAAAACATGATTAACAATCGCTTCGGGCTAAGTTATAGCGAGGAGCTGGCTCTGACAATCGGTCGATACAGGGAGATTATCGGTTGGGCACTCGGCGGAGTTGTTATCTTTGGGATTTTGTACAAGGCTTTTTACCTCAAGATGATCTATTACGAAGTCTCCGCCGACAGGATTGAATGGAGCCGGGGGATTCTCGACAGGCGGGTTGACAATCTGGATATGTTCCGCGTGATCGACCTGAAACTTCGCCGGAGCATTTTCGATTGCATGTTCGGCATAGGCACCGTCGCGCTGGTGACGACCGACAAATCGGATCCGGAGTTTGTTTTTGAGAAGGTCCGGCACTGCCGCGAACTTTACGATATTATTAAAAGGGCCAGCCTCGAAGCCGACCGCCGCACCGGCGTGGTCCACCTCGAATAAGCTATAGAGGATGTTTTTCGTGGGCTAACAATCTTTTTTTGAGGCTTGTTCCGCCGGGGGCGGAGAAGCCGCCGAGTTTGCCGTCGCTGCGGATGACGCGGTGACAGGGGATAATGAGTGGCAGCGGGTTTTTGGCAAGTGCATTTCCAACCGCCCTGCCGGCATTTGGCCTGCCTGCTTTTTGAGCCAATCCGGCATAAGTTATTGTTTGGCCAAATTTAATAGTCCGGCAGGTAGTGAATACCCGGCGGGAAAATCCGCAAAAACCGTTGAGTGCGACAGGAATATCCGCTCCGAAGTTTACACAGTCGCCGTCAAAATAGGCAATTATTTTTTCCTGGAGGTTTTTGAAGTAGGATTTATCGTATTCGGCATCCGGTAGATTTTTGAGAATTTGGTATTCGGTTTTTCCACGCTCCGGCATGGGAAGGTGTGTTCGGCAAAGGATCGAGTCGGTACCGGCCATGCTGAAATAGCCCCATTTTGTTCGGAAAATTACATATTTCATGGTTTTTTGCATTTTTCACCAAATTACATGCCAATTATATTATCTAATACGGCAAATTAATTGACGCAAGGGCAAAATTTTGTTAGATATATTAGTTTTTACAAAAATGAGCCAATCAATTGAGTTGTAAGCTTTTTTACTATGTCGCTTGAAGAACTGAGAAATAAAATAGATGAAATCGACCATCGACTTGTGCAGTTGCTCAACGAGCGTGCACAAGTAGTAGTAGAAGTTGGTAAGCTAAAGAGCAAAACCGACAAGCCTATCTACGCGCCGGATCGCGAAAAAGTGGTCCTTGAGAAAATTAAGAAGGCCAATACAGGCCCCCTGCCGGACAAATGTCTTGTAGCTATCTGGCGGGAGATGATGAGCGGCTCGTTTTTTTTGGAAAGACCTCTGCGGATCGGTTATCTTGGTCCCGGCGGCAGCTTCAGTCATACCGCGGCGATGCTCAAATTCGGTCAGAGTGTCGAATATGAGCCGCTGACGGATATCGCAAGTATCTTCGACGAGGTCAGCAAGGGACATTGTGACCTGGGTCTTGTTCCCGTCGAGAACACTATGGGCGGCGGCGTAATAGAGACCCTTGATGCGCTTATAGATTCGGACGTCAAGGTTTGTGCCGAAGTCCTGATGGCGATACATCATAATCTGCTGGCGAATTGTTCACTTGACGAGATCGAGGTAATATATTCCAAGCCGGAGGTGTTCGCTCAGTGTCGGAAATGGCTAAGCGCCACTTTCAAGGATGCCCAGACCGTCGCTGTGGCTTCCACCGCCAAGGCGGCGCAGATGGCTGCGAACGAGCCTAAGGCCGCCGCGATAGGCTCCCGTATCGCCGCGGAACTATACGGGTTGAAAGTGGTTTATGAAAATATCGAGGATATTGCCAACAATGTCACCAGGTTCCTTATCATCGGCCGGGAAGACGCAAGACGCACCGGCGAAGACAAGACGGCCATATTGTTCAGCACCGCTCATAAGGCCGGGGCATTGGCGGATGTGCTCGATATTTTCAAGAAATACGAAATTAACCTGACCAATATCGAATCCAGGCCCAGCAAGAAAAGGCAATGGGAATATTATTTCTTTATGGATTTCTTAGGGCACAGAACGGATAAAAAAATTCAGGAAGGACTGGAGGAGTCGCGTAAGCACTGCCTGCAGCTTTCTATATTGGGCAGTTTCCCGAGGGCGACGGAGTTGCTTTAACCGAAATTTGTAGTTGTGGGTTTGTTGTTGGTCCAAGAAACACGAACAGAACATTTTTAGGAGTATTTTATGAGAAAGCCGTTTGTTGCAGGCAACTGGAAGATGAACACGAACAGCCGAACCAGCGTGGAGCTTGCGGATCGTCTTGCTTCCGGTTCCATTGAGACGGCCGGTCATAGTGTCACTGTAGCGGTTTTTCCACCGTTTGTTTATTTAAAGGCCGTCGGTGACGCTCTTAACGGTTCGAGCATAGCTATCGGCGCCCAGGACGTATATTTCGAGCCTTATGGGGCGTTTACAGGCGAGATAAGTATTGCTATGTTGAAAGATATCGGGTGTAACTATTGTCTTTGCGGCCATTCCGAGCGCCGGCACGTTATCGGTGAAACCGACGAGTTGATAAACAGGAAAGTTTCCGCTGCTATAAGCGGCGGACTTTTGCCGGTATTGTGTGTGGGTGAGCTGCTCGAAGAACGCAAAGCCGAACAAACGCAGGAGATCGTGACCCGGCAGATTGAAAAAGGTCTGGCGTCTTTGAGTGCCGAAAAGCTTGAGGCGGTGACAATCGCGTATGAGCCGGTCTGGGCTATCGGCACAGGCCTGACCGCAACGCCGCAGCAGGCTCAGGAAGCGCATGATTTCATTCGCAAACTCTTAGGGCGGATGTATGACGACCGGCTGGCTTCTGAGATGCGTATTCTTTACGGCGGTTCGGTTAAGCCGGATAACGCGGCGGACTTGATGGGTCAGGAAGACATCGATGGCTTGTTGGTCGGCGGAGCGAGCCTTAAAGCGGATGATTTCCTTGCTATTATCAGAGCTGCGGTATAAAGCCGGGTTGATATATCACTTGAGAATTTTTTGTAATAAATAAATGAAATTAATTTTAGAAATAGTCAATTGAAAGGGCAGCTAATATGACTGCTTTTGGGTTATTGGCAGTAAGTTTTATTATGAATGTTGTCGCCGTTCTGTTCGTTTTGTGCTGTATAGCGCTGGTTTTAATTGTATTGGTTCAGAAGGGCAAAGGCGGTGGTTTGAGCGGAGCCTTTGGCGGTGCTATGGCCAGCGGTATCCTTGGTTCCAAAACCGGTGACTTCCTGACATGGGTTACAATCGTGCTTGCGGGTGTGTTTCTGTTTCTGGCGGTGATAATGGCCAAATTCTACAGAGAGGAAGTCAGTGATTATGGAGTGAGCCAGCCGGTTCAGCAGCAGATGCCGACCGGCCAAAGGCCAACTGCAGCGATTGACGAGACCGGGATTAAACCAGGTACGGCTGATGGTAGTAATGCTCTCGGGGGTTCGCAAGCGGGACAACCCGAAGTGTCGGTAACAGCAGAGCAGGAGCTTCCTTCGGGTAGTACTGCGACAGAGGCCGGCGGTGCCGATGAAAAAAGTGATGTGAACTTACCGGGTAGTTAAAACTTAATGAGCTCAGACAATAAGACTGAATATACCCGGATTCGAATTGAAAGCGGAGTCTTATGATAAACAGTATGACCGGTTATGGTCAGGCACAAGGCGAAATTGACGGTGCAAGTTATACTGTAGAAGTTAAAGCAGTAAATAATCGCTACTTTAAGTCCATCATAAAACTACCGGATTTACTGGCCTTTCTGGAAGAGGATATTGAAAAGCTTCTTCGGAAAAATTTGACCCGTGGAACGGTGAACTACGCCCTTCGACTCAAAGAAGTTTCGACGGATGTGCTTTTTAATATAGATGAGGCTGCATTGCAAAAAGTCGTTGAGAAGCTGAATCGGGCCGGATCAGCGGTCGGTCTCGAAGGGTCGTTCGATATCGGTAACTTATTGAGCCTGCCTGGGATTATTCGGCCGATTTCGCCGGATGAGGAAATCGCCAAGCAAACCAGAAAGGCGGTTCTCGATGTTAGCCAGAAGGCTATCGATAAGCTCCGGCAAATGCGCGCCACCGAGGGTAATTTCCTCGCAGAAGAGCTGAAAGGACACTGCCGGGCAATCGAAAAAGATCTCGAGCAGATACGTGTTCGAAGCGCTATCGTAGTGCATGAGTATGCGAAAAAACTGAAGCAAAGAGTAGATACGCTGCTCGCAGAAGCGAAACTGGAGCTGGACGAAGAAACACTTGCAAGAGAGGTGGCGGTTTTTGCGGACAGATCGGATATTTCAGAAGAAATTGCACGGATGGATTCGCATCTGCAACAGTTCGTTCAGAGCTGTGAGGCTAACGATCAGGCCGGGCGGAGACTGGATTTCATCAGTCAGGAAATGCTAAGAGAAGCCAATACGATAGCCAGTAAGACCTCGGACGGCGAGATTACCCGCTGTGTGGTTGATATGAAATGTTGGATAGAACGTATTAAGGAACAAATTCAGAATGTCGAGTAGTTGGTTTTTGGCTCTGGATTTTTCGAGAGCTTTTAGTCATATAAGGGTTGTTGATGGGTGCTTCAAAAGATAAAAAAGGTAAAGTAGTAATAATAAGCGGTCCTTCCGGGGTGGGCAAGAGCACGATCTGCAAAGAGATAGTCACAAGGCGAAATGATGTCTGCCTGAGCGTCTCGATGACTACCCGCCCTAAAAGTGAGGTCGAAGTTGACGGACGGGATTATTGGTTCGTATCACAGGAGGAATTTAAAGAGCGAATCGGCAAGGGATTATTCCTGGAATATGCAGAGGTCTTCGGTCACCTGTATGGGACACCCAGGGACAAAGTCGAGGAGAAGCTTAAGGCGTGCAGGACGGTGATTTTAGAGATCGATGTCCAGGGTGCCAAGCAGGTCAAGGTGCTTTACCCGGATGCAGTGATGATCTTTATTTTACCGCCGAGCGCTAAAGTTTTAGCCGAACGCATGAATCACAGGGGCCGGGATGCCGCTGAGGCGGCGGAGAAAAGGTTGGATGGGGCGAGCACGGAAATCGCCGCCGCCTGGCAATATTATGAATATATGGTTGTAAACGAAGACTTGCAGCAGGCAGTGAATGAATGTGTACAGATTATCGAGGATACAGGGAGCGATAGAAAAGCTAAATCAGGATCCTGATGTTAGTGACGGTTTTTAACGAAATACTATTTACGAGACAATAAAGATGATAGACGAACTAAAAAGTGACAGATTAATCAACAAGGTCGGCGGCAGATTCAAATTAACGGCACTGGTTCAAAAACGACTCGGTGAGCTCTTGCAGGGAGCACGGCCTCTGATCGAGGACATCGAAGGCAAGACTATGCTTGAAATTGTTATTCAGGAAGTTTTAGAAGACAAGATTGCCGTCGATGGCGGAATATCCACACAAGTTTCAGAGAACACCGGCAAGAATTAAAGCCGGTTCGGTCGTCCGATGATACCGGGTGGCGGCAAAAGAAACGAGATGCTTGATAACTTTAATATTTTGCTTGGTGTGACCGGTGGAATCGCCGCATACAAAGCAGTCGATTTGGCCAGCAAGCTGACCGCCGCGGGGGCAAATGTAAATACTGTAATGACGGAAAATGCCTGCCGGTTTGTCGGCCCTAAAAGTTTCGAGGCTGTGACTAATTCGGCTGTTTTAACCGATATGTGGAGCACACCGGAACAATTTCGATTCGGTCACATCGCGCCGGCCGACTGGGCGGATATCGTTATTGTCGCTCCGGCGACTGCGAATATTATCGGTAAAGTTGCGCATGGCATTTGTGACGACCTGCTCAGCACTTTGCTTTGCGCATGTTGGCCGCTGATGAAATCAGGGGCGGTGTTATTGGCTCCGGCAATGAACGATAAAATGTGGGCGAATCCGGCTGTACAAAATAATGTCGAGACCATCAGGAAAATGGGAATCCGGATTGTCGGTCCGGTCGAGGGGCGGCTTGCCTGCGGCACCAAAGGTCTCGGCAGAATGGCCGAACCGCAGGATATATTGGAAGCCATAGAAAAAATCGCCTCTAAAATTACAAAAGCCTGAAGATAAACGTAATAAGCACACCGCGAGAAGCAAGATGCGAATTTTAGTCACAGCCGGCGGCACACGTGAGTATATTGACCCGGTTCGCTTTATTTCCAATGCGAGCAGCGGCAGGATGGGTTATGCCCTGGCCCGTGCGGCACTAAAAGCCGGACATAAAGTGACACTTATCACGGCCCCGACCTCGCTGCGTGTCCCCGACGGCGTTCAGGTTGTCAGGGTAGAGACGGCCGCCCAGATGTTCGAGGCGGTTAAGAAACATTTTGTCGGGAGCGAGTGTCTGATTATGGCTGCCGCCGTCGCCGATTATACTCCCGTGAAAAAATCGAAAATGAAAATTAAAAAATCAAAAAGCGGTTTAACGATAAAGTTAAAACCTACAGTTGATATTTTAAGGTGGGCCGGGAAGCATAAAAACGAGTCACGAGCCACAAGTCACGGACGACGTATTATCATTGGTTTTGCTTTGGAGGACAGGAACCTTCGGAAAAACGCCGAACAAAAGCTCGAAGAAAAGAACCTCGACATGATTGTAGCCAATGAGCCTGGAGCGATTGGGGGAGAGAAATCTTCAGTTCATATTAAAGTTTGCGATCTGCCCTGGCAGGAATTTACCGGTACGAAAAAGGCTGTAACCGCCCGGCGGATAATCGAGTTTATCGAGACAATCTGCCGTTAATTAATGTATGTATTGACGGCGTACATCCATAACGAAAATGATATCGCAGAAGCAATAATAGCCAATACAATCAGTGTAAAAGCGTGTTTGCGTTTGAACCATTCGGCCAAGGGATAAAAGAGTTTCTTTGGCAACGACGGGTAAATCAGACAGATAATCCCTTCTAAAATCCAACATAAGCAAATTACCATTGCGATAAACGAGGAAGCCACATACCAGTAACTATCGTCAATACTTATTTTGTATGTTTGCATCATTGTGCTTTCGAGATTTTCGGCGATTGGAATAAGAATGGACAGAGGAAGCAGTAACAGTACCCCGGCGAGAAAAAGTGTAACAATAATCATTGGCGGATAAAGAAGCCATTTTTGAGCCTTGACCTGGATATTGTAGTCAGATAGTGACATCGCTGCACGGGAAACAATATAGCTGGCCGTCACCAATATAACAAAAACAAAAAATGATGAATGAAATAAAAAACCGAATAAGAACAATCCGAAAGACAGATATGCCAGACGCCAGTCCTCCGGGCCTGTTCGAATACGCAGGACGAATTTTTTCCACCAGGATAATTCTTCTTCCGGCACCCATTGTTGAGGGCTGCCGAGTTTTTTTAGAACCTCATCGAGTGTCTCAGAGCCGACCGGTTCCGCCGCGCCAGTCAGCTCGTTCTCGATATGCTCGTTTATGTTCTGAACTATTTCTTCCGCATCGACGGATTTGACGCCTTTCAGGTAAACCTTGACCTGATTGAGGTAATCGTCGAAGGATTTTCGTGCATTGAGACTGAATTTGAGCACCATTATTCTTCTCCTTTTAGAGAGTCGGTTCCATTTCGGGTCTCCTGCCAGTATTCGTTCATTTGACGGAGGATGTTTTGTCCCTTTTCGGTCAGCTCGTAATATTTCCGGGGCGGGCCTTCGGACGATTCTTTGATAGATGTGCCAAGAAGACCCTCTCGTTTGAGTCTGCTTAAAATCGGGTAGATTGTCCCTTCACTGATGACAAGAGAGGGAATATTCCGAAGCTTGCGAACAATGTCATATCCGTACAGGCTTGTGCCTCTTATTGAGTTAAGGATGCATAACTCGAGCATTCCCTTTCGTAATTGCGTTGACCAGTTATCGAAAAATCTGTCTTCCATATAATTGGTATATAGCATTACAAGGTATCTGTCAATATTATATAGCAATTTTTTTGAAATAATTTATGGCATTATAAGTTTCTGTCGGAAATGGATTTATCAGAATGTGAGACGGTATTTTATTAGTAGTATATGGCGTTTTTACTTATTCCTGCGGTTTGAAATTTAAATCTGTGTTGATGGTCAAGAAGCTTTTGGCCGGATTGTTTTAACATCCAGACGACCCAAAAAGCTGTCGATAATATAAATTTGACCGAATGATATATGTATCGGATTTCAGCCTGTGAGGCGAATTGCGGCTTTAGTGAGAAAGTATTGTATGACAAGAGAATTTAGTTGTATTATAGGACGATGGCGTCCCTTAGAAGGCTTTTTTACCTTGACGCGGAAGCTTCAGATATGATATAAATAATGGTACAGAAGACCTGTTCTTATATGAGGAGTGCAGGCGTGATTTTTGGCATTTATCGGAACTAAATTTATAAGATTTCATCGAGATAATTTCCTGAGGAAGGGCAGAAACGCAAGAGTATATATACGTTACGATATATCGAGATAGTAAAATAATATTATTAACCTTTTTTGAAGGAGGTTTATGATGTGTAGGAAACTTTTTCTGATTTCATTTGCTTTAGTGCTTGGTCTGGGCGTTGTTGCTCGGGGCGGTCTTGTCCACCGCTACAGTTTCACAGATGGTGACACCACGGCAGTTGATTCGGTTGGCGGCAGAGACGGGACCCTGGAAGGGACGGCAACTATTGCCGATAACGAGCTGGTGCTCGATGGAAGTGGAGGCGTGAGTTTGCCGGCGGACATACTCGATCCGGCATTTCAAAGCGTTACGATTGAAGCGTGGTTCCAAACAAGTGCGGATACGGATTGGCAGCGTTTATTTGATTTTGGCGGTGCCGATGCAGGAGGCGCGGGTGGAAACTGCATATTCTTCACCCCAAACTCCGGTAGTAGTACTGCAAGACTTGCCATATCAACCAACGGATACCCTTCATGGTCAGCAGGTGAAGATGTAGTGGATGCAGATGAGATTGTTATCGGTACACCAACACATGTTGCCTGTGTATATGACGGCGCCACAAGTGTGATTAGACTTTATCTGGACGGTGAATTGAAGGGTACAACATCTACCACAATGCAACTATCGGGTGTCGCAAGGATGTTTGCTTATATTGGAGATTCAGTTTATACAGCCGATCCGTACTTTAACGGCACAATAGATGAATTTCGTATCTATGATACGGCCCTGACGGATGATGACGTTTTAGCCAGTTTTAGCGAAGGGCCGGATGCGGAAATTACCGAAACACCGATATCTCGTTATCCGAATCCATCAAATAAGAAAACAGATGTCCCTCGTGATGTAGTTCTGAGCTGGGAGCCAGGGCCTGACGCCGTGGCGCATGATATTTACCTGGGAACGGATATTAATGAAGTTGCCGGCGCCGATACAAGCAGCTCTCTGCTTGTCAGTCCGGCACAGGATGCGAGCACTTGTGATGTCGGCCGGCTCGAGTTAGGACAGACTTATTATTGGAGAATCGATGACATTGCCGACACGACGGTGTGGAAAGGTAGTGTCTGGAGTTTTACGATAGAACCTGTTTCCTACCAAATCGACGCCCAGAATATAACCGCAACGGCCTCAAGTCAGACATCCAGTCAGGGGCCGGAAAATACAATCAACGGCGCAGGTCTTGTGGACGGCTTACATACCGACGAAAGTGCAGATATGTGGCAGAGCGGCGCGGAAGAGCCGGGTGCGGCATGGATTCAATATGAATTCGACAAACCATATAAGCTGGAGCAGATGTTTGTCTGGAACTATAACGGATCCAGCATTCTTACTAATTACGGTTTAAAGGAAGCTAAAGTAGAATATTCACTCGATAGCGAGAGCTGGATGCAACTGGAAAATGTCCCGGAATTTACCCAGGCACCCGGCGGAGATGGTTATGCCCATGATATAACAGTTCCCTTTGAAGGCGTGGCGGCAAAGTATGTCAAGATTACCGCGATCAGCAACTGGGGTGGTGGCGTGGGCCTCTTTAACAAGTACGGTCTGGCCGAAGTGGCGTTCATGTATATTCCCGTTAGTGCCAGAGAACCCAGTCCGGCTAACAACGTGCGAAATATAGCAATAGATTCTATGCTCGGCTGGAGACCCGGCAGAGAAGCGGCCGAGCATAATGTATATATCAGCACCGATCAGCAGGCCGTGATAGACAAAACCGCACCTGTTGCGACAGTTGGCGCAACCAGTTACGGTCCTTTATCACTCGAGCTGGAGAATACCTACCATTGGCGAGTCGATGAGGTCAATAATGCCGAAGCTGTACCTCTTTGGAGCGGCAGTGTTTGGAATTTCTCGACGAAAGAGTATCTTGTTGTGGATGATTTCGAGTCCTACAACGATATCGATGTCGATCAGGAAGGCAGCAAACTTATATATGACACATGGACAGACGGAGTGGATAATCCATCGACAAACGGCTCAACCATAGGGTATTTCGAAGCATTCCAGCCGACTATGGAGACCGAGATTGTTCATAATGGTGACCAATCGGTGCCGTTAACCTACGATAACACAATCGCCGCCATGTCCGAGGTTACAGTGGGCACAAGTGAATTACCGATCGGACGGGATTGGAGCAAAGGTGGTGCCGGGGTGTTGGGATTATTCTTCTATGGCGACCCGAACAATGCTACTACCGAACAGATGTACGCAAAGATTAATGGTATTAAGGTTCTTTATGACGGCGATCCGGGTGACGTGGCCCTCGAGCGCTGGAATCTTTGGATTATCAATCTTTCATCGCTCGGTGTAAATGCGAATAGTATATCGATGCTCACCATTGGTTTGGAAAGGACCGGGGCAACCGGCGGTACGGGTACAATACTGATCGATGACGTTCGTTTGTATAAGGTATCGGTTGATCCCGGCACTGATAATCTGGTTCATTCTTACACGTTCGAAGACGGCACAGCTAACGATAGTGTCGGTACCGCTCATGGTACTCTGGCCGGTGACGCAACTATCAGCGATGGCTCGCTTGTTCTCGACGGCACGGATGACTGGATGTCGATGCCAGGCGATGTGATTGCGTTAAATACTTACTCGGAACTGTCAATCGAAGCGTGGTTTACCTCGGTGGAAGGCGGAAATACAGGCAATCACATGTTGGCGGCTTTTGGCGAGGAAGGCACGGGAGCTTCTTCTACATACGGGTATAGATACTTGTTTATAACGCCGGCCCGAGCTGATGACGTCAGTCGAGCTGCGATCCAAACGAGGTCTATGGATGATAGTCCCTGGGGCGAAGAGGATAGTGTGAGTGCGTCGGCTGAACATGATGACGGCCAGTTGCACCAATTTGTTTGTACGGTCGATGCGACGAGTATCGCTTTTTATATTGACGGCGAGCTGATTGGTGTTACTGCATTGGCTGCCGGTAACGAGATCGCCGGTATCGGCCAGGCCGCAGCTTATCTTGGTAAAGGCGTTTATTCTGTTGATCCGGAGTGGGCAGGCTCGATTCATGAGTTCAATATCTACAATCGGGCATTGTCTTCGAGCGAAGTCCGTTACCTTGCAACCCACTAATTGTTATATATGGTGATCTCTGTGGGCTATGAAGTTAATGTCGCGGGGTAGATAGTGACTGTTGATGTTTGGGATTGTTACGGGGTCTATATCGTTTGTTTCGATATAGGCCCCTTTAATTTTTAGCAGCGCAATAACGATACGAAGAGAACCGGTTTCAATTAAGGCGGTTTGGACCGGCCGCATAACTTGTAGTTCTGTAAAGGCAGAATTGAGAATGAATAAGGCCCGAAATACAGGATGATATACTTGATGGATTGCTCATTTGATATAAAAATAGTATGGTTCCTGACAGGGGCATGTCGGAATATGGGGTAAGATATAATATTTTTTGAGGCTCTTGTGTATAAGAATTTGATATTTTTTGCTTCTCTGGCTTTTTTGCTGGGTGCGGCGGATAACACCGATGCCGAGCTTGTCGGATGGTGGAAATTTGATGAAAGCTCCGGCATAATCGCTATTGATTCATCCGGCAATCGGCACGAAGGTACTCTCATAGGCGAGACGGCGAGGATTTTTGGCCGATTGGACGGGGCGCTGCGTTTCGATGGAGAAGGTGATTACGTGACATGCGGACACATTGATATCGACACAGCCGGTACGGGAGGTTTGACTGTTTGTGCATGGATCAATAAGCCTGCCGGCGGAGATATGAAAATATGCAGCAATCGGCAGGTTAACAGTGCTCCCGGCGGCGGTTTTACATGTGCTGTTTATAATGACCGTATGGAAATGGATATGTGCAACGATACAGCTCGTGTTCTGTACAGAGATAGTCAGGGAGTAATGCTGCCAGGGGATACATGGATGCATCTTGCATGGGTTTATAATGATACGACCGATACCTATGATGAGTACCGTGACGGAAATTTGGTGGCTTCTCAAACTGCAACAACGTCTATAGGTATTTCCACGGCGGAATTCCGTATTGCCAATGATTCACCCAACTCCGGTCATTACTTTGACGGCATGATCGACGACCTGCGTATCTATGACCTTGCCCTGAACGACCTGGAGATACTCGATGCCATGGCAGGCCGGGGACCACAGGCAACAAGAGCGGTTTCACCGGTCCCGGAAAATGGATTGACTGATGTACCCAGGGATATTTTCCTTTTCTGGAAACCGGGGGATTTTGCCGGCAGTCATAATTTATATCTCGCGACGAGTTTCGAGGATGTTAATACTGCCGATGCGAGCAGTCCGCTACTGATTGGCCCCGGTCTTGATGCTAACACGTTCGATCCAGGCCGTCTTGAGTTCGGCAGGACTTATTACTGGCGCATCGATGAAGTCAATGCTCCTCCGGACACGACAATCTTCAAAGGTCACATCTGGAACTTTACAGTCGAACCTTTTGTGTATCCGATCTCAGGCGAAAACATTACCGCCACGGCTTCCAGTCAGGCACCGGATCAGGGACCGGAAAATACGATAAACGATTCGGGGCTGGATCCGAATGGAACACACTCGACGGCAACAGCGGCAATGTGGCTTACCACCTCAGGAGCAGCCGGACCGGTATGGATACAGTACGAATTCGACAAAGTGTATAAGCTGGACCGCATGTTGGTCTGGAACTATAACGGCCAGTCTGCCCTTTCTGGATTTGGTGTTAGGAATGTCACTATCGAGTATTCGACCGACGGCAACAACTGGATGCAGTTGGGCGGTGAAACTGAATTCCCGAAGGCGCCCGGCACGGACGATTACGCCTGCGATATAATCGTGGACTTCAACGGAGCACCGGTAAAGTTTGTCCGGATGAATCCCGCCGACAACTGGCTCCCGGTCTTTCCCCAATACGGCCTGAGCGAGGTTCGCTTCCTGTATTTACCTGTACAGGCAAGAAAGGCCGATCCTGCTGATGGGGCTACAGATGTGGCCATTGATGTAACTGTCAGTTGGAGGCCCGGAAGGGAGGCGGCAGAACACAAAGTGTATGTAAGCGCCGACCGGCAGGCTGTAGAAAATGGCACCGCGCCCCTTGTTATGATTCCCAGGGCTTTCTCGCCGTCCGGTACAGGGCGTACCGAATACGGCCCATTGTCTCTTGACTTGGAAAATACTTACTACTGGCGTGTGGACGAAGTTAATAATGCCGAAATCGACTCAATCTGGCGGGGTGAGATATGGAGCTTCTCGACACAGTTGTATCTTGTTGTGGATGATTTCGAGTTATATAACGATACTGAAGTCGATAAAGAAGGCAGCAACCTGATATATTCGACGTGGATAGACGGATACGATAATTCGTCAATAAACGGCTCGGCCATAGGGTATGTAACAGGCTACTCTCTTGAATTGGATATTGTTCATGGCGGCCGTCAGTCGGTACCAATCTTATATAACAACAGCGTGGCAAGTTTGTCGAAGGTTACCGTCAGTACGTCAGAACTGCCGATCGGCAGAGACTGGACTATCGGTTCTCCTGCAGTGCTGACGCTATGGTTCTACGGCAATTCTAACAACGATATTACCGAGCGGATGTATGTCGAGCTAAACGGCGTAAAGAAAGTGTATGGCGGTGACGCCGGTGATATTGCTGCATCTTCGTGGACACGATGGGATATCGAGCTTGCATCGTTTGGAATCAGTCTCAGTAATGTGACAACGCTTACAATCGGCTTTGAGAGAACCGATGTTACAGGAGGCTCAGGTACTGTGATTATTGACGATATCAGATTATATCCGCAGTAATAGTAAACTGAATTATTCGGTATTTGGTTGCTCGATAGAGATTATATGTGGGGCCTATGCCTACTTCTTTGGTATAGGCCCTGCTTTATGCGCTATACGAACGAACTCCATTTTGGACAAAAAGCAACGTCCGAAATTTGTGACTTTTAAGATATATGTTATACTTTATACAGAGGGATTTCCTAACTACGGACTGAAAGCTACACAAGCAATAATGGGGGCGGAAAGATGCGAAGGTTTGTGAAAATTTTAGATGAAGTCGCAGTGTACCTGACAATGCTTGCAACAGTCTATCTTTGGGTGAGTTTTTTGGTTATCAGTCTTTCGTCATTCGCAAATCCGACCTAAAGATATTCAGGGATTGTTTTTCTTTAGTAGTTCTTTGGGAATAATCACACCCTGAACAGAATCTTTTTCATTTGCCAGCCGGGAATATCGGGCTATCTCAAATTATCCAATTATATCCAGTCAGAAAGTATATGTTTCTGATTAAAACTGCTAAATTCCGCCTTATAGCAAAAACTTTATGACTTATTGTCTAATACGATTGTCTCGTAAGGTCCGAGCAGTTTGTAGGGGATTCCCCGCCAGCAGACGGTATTGCCGAAAGCCGAAGAAAGGATGAAGATAAGCAGTACTAACGACCATGCCCATGAAAATAGTATGTCGGCCAGACAGGCGGCCCTCATTTTTTGTGTGTCTTTTTCCAATAATCTTCTAATCATTGTCTGTCTAAGTATTGCCCTGATGAGTTGACTAACAGCAAACACGACCGGTAGTGCCAGCAGGATAGTTTTTTCCTGTAGCGTGAACTGTTTATCGAACCACGAGCCGCGAATGACAAGCCAGGCAATGGCAATCCCTCCCCAGAGACCCAGGACCGAATATAAGGAGCTGAATAAGCCGAACATCCACGTCTTCATAGCGGCGACACGCGTAATTAAGAATTGTCGCCTGGCGAATTCGAAGAGCTTCCGCCAGGTAGTGGATTCGTATGAAGCAACCAGACATGCCGGGACGTAAGCCACATGCATACCGGCTTTTTTGACGGCACGACTGAGTGATAAATCATCACTGAGGACTTTCGGCCATATTTTATCAAGACCGACCCGGCGAAAAACATCGGTGCGAATTGCCATAGAGCCGCCCCAGGCCTGGTTGAAAATAGTGTTCCCGAGAAGCTGCGCGACCTTTGCATTTAACGCCGAAAGGGCCAGGCTGGCAATATTGTTCTTTTCGGGAATGAACCAGCGATAACCGCTTGCAGCACCGTATTTTGATTTCCGCAGTGGATACACAAGGTGGCTGAGCCAGTCTTTGTGAACGCAGATATCGGAATCGGCGAAAGCCAAAACATCGACGTCGTCGCCGGTCCTTTCGTAGCAGTATAAAAGATTATGATTTTTCTGGCTGCAGGATTGACCGTGTCCCGCAACGAGTATTTTTACTTCCTTTGCTTTCGTGTTTTTGCTTAATCGTTTTTTGAGCTTGGTTAATTCTCTGTATGCGGGATCCGATTCTTCCGCCACCACAAACCACAGCGAGTAGTTTTCATAGTCCTGAAGATAAAATGAGGTAATATTTTCCTGGAAGGCTGAATCCAGTCCTTTGCAGGGGACAATCAAAACGGTGTGCGGCCTGTACCAGCGTTTTTTCCTGTACTTCTTGAGCGCATATCGATGGTTATTATATGTCTGCAGCAGGAAAAGCAATTGAAATATGATTGCGACCAAAATTATGTAGTAATACCAATCCATAATAAAAGATCAGAATGTCCTTTTCTTAAAAAAGTTTTATGGCAGCGATGCCATCGGCACTAAAGCTTCTATAAGCTCCTCGACAGTATATGATCGCGCCAAATCTATCGGAAGCAAACAGCCGTGATTATGATTTGAAGCGATAATAATAAGGTTTTTCCCAGCCTGGCACCAACCCATCTCCTGTGGCTGGTGGCCGAGCACAAATATATCGACATCGAAAAGTTCCGCCATTTTATCGAGCAGTTCCTGGCTCATCTTCCTGCCCCATGTCAGAAGATAAGCCGAACCCGGTTTGACGATGTCGTTGACCTTAAGCTCTCTATTAAGAATCTCCGGATCGAATTTATCCACGAGACGGTCGGACGGGAGTGAATGTGAGAGCCATATCCTGTCCTCACATCTGATCGCCAGCGGCTGGGAAAACAAATTTTGCTTGATTGCAAACATGATTTTGACGGTATCCTTTTTGTATTCCCGTTTGATAGCCGCACGCATCGAGCGGTTCATTTCTTTGCCGTCTTTCATCACTTCGCTGTTATTTATAAATGCCGTATCGTGATTGCCCATAATCACATGGACCCTGTCAGGAAAGCTTAATTTGTAGCGGACGACATCGAACAATAGTTTATACGACAGGCAGTCGCCTTCGGGATTTTCGGGGCCGCCGTGAATTATCTCCTGAAAAACGATATGTCTGTCCGGCCGTCCGGCTAAATCAGCAAAAGCTACCGCCCTTTCGAAGTTTCGACGATGGCCATGTAGATCGCCGGTTATAATCAGTTCGCCTTTGTCGGGCAATTGGATAAGATTGCCGCGTCGAAACTTGTCTTCGCTGTTCGCTTCCGTGCCCTTATTCAGCAAATCAATGATTGTTTGAGGCATTTTTGTTCGTTTTTATTTTGCCCCCAAAGATGCTATGCACCATCAGGTCGAGTCTTGATATGACCGTCATCATATTGCGAGGGCGGTTTGCTGGGTCATCCTCGATGCAATCCATAACGAGCTTTGAAATTCCTATCGGTAATTGATGTTTCAATTCGTGAGGTGCTCGACGCGCCTCGGTGACCGGTAGTCCGAATTTGTTCTTTTTGGGAATCAGCGTGGGGACATTCTTTCCCGTAAGGGCCCAGTACATTGTGGCCCCGAGGTTAAAGATATCTGTTTTCGGGCCGAGAGGTTTACGCTTGACCTGCTCCGGGGCAATGTAATCCGGAGTGCCCTGAATCCTTTGTTTTGTTGTTCCGATTTTACAGCTTTGGCCGAGGTCAATGATTTTTATTGAGCCGGACTTGTTCAGTAATATATTGTTGGGTTTCATGTCGCAGTGAACGAAACCATGCTGATGCATGGCATTGAGACCGCTTGCAACCATTCTGAATACGAGCAGCACGTCACCCAGACTTAAGGTCGAGCAGTCTTCGAGGTTCTTGCCCTCGAAGTATTCCATTGAAAGAAGCATCTCTTTTGCTTTGAACATGCTGCGTATTTTTTTGAGTTTGTAACATTTGCGGACGTATGGGTGGTCTATTTTTTGGGCGACTTTATATTCGGTTTCAACCTGCTCGAATACCCGTGCATCCTCAGGTTTCTCGTATATGACTCGCTTCAAAGCTACGGTTGCATTATCTTCCTCCTCGTCGGAAGCCAGATATATTGTGCTCCGGGCGCCTGTTCCGATGCGCCTGAGAATGGTAAAACCTCCAATATCGAGTATGTCTTTGGCCATAAAATTTACATATCTTACAACTTTAAAAGCGCATTGTTTTCCGCATAGACGCGGTTAATATGCGCTGCATCGGCCTGGCCGTTCGGGCAATATACAGCAATCATTCTTATATCGAACGGCGAAGCAGCTCACTTGAGCTTTACAAAGCCGTAAGTATACAATAATATTGTCTATTTTACCAGTATTGGGATGTTTTTTCGTTTTAACAACCAAAAAAAAAGCCCGGTCTTGACAAAGTGGAGTAAAAACGGATAATGTTACGAATAATTGGGATGATAATAGTCGGCGTGTAGGAGTTTATCGATTAGTCCTGATGGGCCAAGATTCCCCGATAGCTCAATCGGTAGAGCGAGCGGCTGTTAACCGCTAGGTTGTAGGTTCGAGCCCTACTCGGGGAGTTTGCAGAACAGCCGGGAATGCGTTTTTTAGTGTGTCTTGGCTGCTTTTGCATTGGTAATTTTGTATGTATGGTTCAGAGATCTGTAGCGGTGATCTCAACGGCAATGGTCTGACGGGGTTGTGATCGGAGATACCTTCCACACAAATGAAGGAGGCAGAGTGTATCTATATCAGGCTCCCTTTGATGACAGCGTCAGCCTTACCTTCAACTGGGGCACCAGGAATACGTCTTTCGGCAAGCACACCTCCAGAGTTGAGATCGCCCCAGTCACAGGCGAGACCGACAGAGTAGGCAACACCAGGAACCTCCAAGTCGAGGTCAAGGCATCGTCCAAGTAATAAAGGTGACGGCAAGAGCGTACCAATTGTTATATACAATGCTTGAGTTGACAACGTTCATTGAATATGATTATATTTCCCTTGGTTTTCATAAGGCGCTAAAATAAAAATACTTGAAAATCGACTTTTCGTTAAAATCGGGAGAGAAGGACCCTTCTGGTTGTATAGATTTTCTCGTAAAAATGTTTTTTTTTAGGAACTCTTATCTAATAATCTGCTTAACAGCATAAAGTTGTTAATCCTATGTTTGCAAATAAATACTAAGACTGCCATACGCAGGTATAAACTGAAGGGAGAAAATGATGTTAAGAAGACCCGTCTATTTTTTATTGGCCCTCATATTAGCAGGTTGTGCGGAACTTCAGGTGAAGGATTCAACAATCACCCGGTGCATTCCGAAAGATTTATCTGATGTTCGCGGTTTTAATTACACACCGGCAAACATTGCGGGATTCCCGCGGCACCATATAGACTGCTGGATCAGTTACGATGAGGCTGTGATAGAACACGACCTTGATCTCGCCAAGCGTCTTAACTTGAATCAGATTCGAGTCTTTGTCCCCTACCAGGTATATATCGAGGACAAAGAGGGGGTCCCCAAAAAGCTTCTGCATTTCGTTCGTGCCTGCCATGAGCGTGGTATCGGTGTAATGCCGGTAGTCGGTTATGCCAGACAATGGACGCGAGACACATCATTGCGCCCACAAGCCAGAGAGTGGGCCCAGTTTCTTGTTGAGACACTTTCGGATGAACCCGGACTGGCGTTCTGGGATGTTATGAATGAGCCGGACTGGCCCACAACTCCCAGAGAACGAGTTCAGAGGGAATTAGATTATGCAAAATACATGGCTGGTGTCTTCCATGAACTTGATCCAAGAACCCCGGTGACTATCGGTATGGCTTTTGTCGAGGGAATGGAGGAACTGGCTGACCATGTGGATGTCCTTCAATTCCACGACTATATGCAGACTCGGGGACAAATCCGGGCCAACATCGCCCGGGCAAAACAGTTCGCGGCACAAGTTGGCAAACCTCTCATTAACGGCGAGATCGGTTGCGTGGCGCGTGCTAATCCCTATGACATAACACTCCAGGAGCATATGGATGCAGGCGTGGGCTGGTACATTTGGGAACTCATGATTGTACGCCGAGGATGGGGCGAGGTCCACGGAGTCTTCTATGAAGATGGAACGGTGCGCGATCCGGCCATCGCTGCGGCAGTGCTTGGATTCTTTCGAAACCGAGGGCGGAATATCCTTCCAGCGGTTCCCGATAGAGAAGGATGGGTCACACGGGTAGTCACCAATGGCAATAAATGGATCGAGCAAACTGATGCTTCCTGGAACGAGGGATTGGATCTGGCGGAAACTGCCGCACACTTGCTGGAGGCGGCGGAATTGGTGCCTATGCGCGAGCCCCCAACCCGTGAAGTGGATATGATGCGCCAGGGACAACCTGACCTTCCTGCTCTGCGAGACCTGTTGCGGAAGTATATCGAGATGCTTAAACCATACAGGCAAACAGAGCAATAAGGTAATAGCTATAGGATAATAACGCCTACGATAGGATCAAAGCAAAATACTATAATTCCTGTTGCCATATATTTTTTCCGGCCACCCCTTGCAAAATTTGATGATGGGGTATTGAATTCTAAAATTATTTATCCTCATTCGCTAAGTCCAGCACAGCATTTGCGAGCAAAATATAATTTGCGCAAATGTCGATGACATATTCGTTCTCTCCCCATAAAAACGGCCAGTCGTTCTTGTTTTCAAAGAAATCCGGTCTGATCAGGAGAATGCCCGGTACCACGCCGCCGGCAATAAATGAATAGTCCGCGCGATTGTTGCCGTACGCGATCTTTTTCGAATACAGGCCCACGCCCGAAACGAATGAAATGTTGGAGTAGGGATGGCAGCCAAAAATATAATTGATTCCACGATAGGTATATTCGGGACCAATGAGCTCCGGATAGGATTTGTGCAACAGGTAATTGGTGATGGCCCAATCAATAACGGTCGAATTGCCGGCCCAGCCGCGGATCGTGATCGTGACACCGTAGGGATTCTCTTTGAGCATGTCATCATTGGCAATTTTGTATTGTTCGACGAAGGGAGCCAGCTTGTTCTTATAGGCCTGATCCATATGCGGTACAGCTCGGACGGCGAGGCCCATATTTCTGTCGGGATTTGTCTCGAGTGTATCCCACAACCTTTTCTGAAATGCCTCGGCGTACCGGCTGTCTTTTGTGGCAATATATAGTTGCAGCAATGCGCGCATGTCACCGCCTCGGCCAAAATCCTCTCTGCGGCTGTTCTGTTGTGGCTGTCGTTGCTCGTCTGCAAATGCCTTTTGTGCAGTCCTGAGGCATTCATCGGCCAGTTCATCGTTATACTCCCGTAGTGCTCGGCTGGCCGCAGCTAATACCGCGATGGAAGAATAATTCTGACCAGACGATCTGTTGGTAAACACCCACCGGTCGTCGGGGATTCCGCTTGAGACACCGTCGGATTCGTAAGGTTTGAGATTGGGATTATAGGGCAAGTTGTCGGTCATGGTGGACCCATCGCCGAGATGATGATACTGGTGCAGATTCGGCACAATAATCCCGGGGATTGCTCTGCCGAACGCGCGATGCTGGGCAATGAGCGCGAGCGTGCCGTGTTCGATTTGCTGCAGAATATCAGGTTTTCCGTCCGGATGATGAATATCCACATAGCGCTGTTTTTGATCCACGAGTGTTTCATCCCGCTGCAATCCGAAATAGTCCCAGGAATCGACGAAATGGAGCACGGTACTGCAATGCGAGCCCGTGCGAATATCATAATCGCCGGCATCAAACCAGCCGCCGATGTTCAATCCGGGGATATGCTCACCCGGTTCGTATTTTGTTTCCGTACTGTTGCCCGACCGGTAACCGTCAAAGTGCTGATGATTGAGCGGCGCCTGTCTGGCATCGTCCAGATGCGCGGCGCCGTGCCAGACACGATAGGCTTCATTCACAAACATGTGATCCATTTGCACAGGGAACCAAACATCCAGTGTGGATTGCCAGATTTGATCATATATATGCGTTCCGATCTGAAAAGGCCCTGTTTTCTGGTCACCGTATTGGATACTATATAGGCCGGGATCCCGCACATCAGAAAAATCAAACCGGACATAGTGATAGCGGAGAAAATTCCCCCATTCCTTGGTATCGCCTTTATATTTTTCCAACCACTGCCCTTTGTCGTCGAGTTGTAACAAAGTAGCGGAAGTGAGCGGAGTGTCATTTTTATCCAGCTCAATAACCGCTACTTTTTCCTGATTGGGATGATAACCGATTTGGGAGTATCCGATCACAGGTCTCCGCGTCCAGTTCGGCAGGATTGTGGGTGTAAGAAGCCATTCAACGACCTTACCTGTTTGGTCGGCCGGGATCAGAGTGCGTACCACATACCAGCCGTTCTGTGCCACATTACGACCGTCCAGCAGCCTTAGATTGCCGTCACCCATGGATTGGATTTTGATGCAGCGCTGTGGATCTTCCGGAGCCAAAATAAGCGATTTGCCTTCGGCAATTGGTTTCGGTTCAACATATTCGGCACGTCCACGATCATCGAATGTGGAATGATCTGCAAACTGGCGTAGTTGAGTGTCCATAGGCCTGACCATCATCGTACTTGATGGATAAAGTGGAAAGATGCCTGTTTTGCCGTCCATACTGTAGGTTTTTTCAAAATAAGCTGAGGGCAGGAATTCGAGATTGAAACCGGTTCGTCCTTCCAGTTTTTTTGGCAATGGTTCATCGAGAAAGACACTTATTTTCACGCTCGTACCTTGTGATTCAACGTGGACTTTAGAATCAAAGTCAAAATCCCGATAGCGTAGCAGTATATCTACACTGTTACTTTCCTTATTCACCGTTCTCTCAACTATCGTGGGGATCTGGTCCCATTGCTCCGGAGCAGGCTTCAACCGAACCGCCCCCCCTGTTGCTGTCCGAACGCCGTGATGGATCAACATAATGCCCGCGGTCTTTTCGTCAAAAAACATGCCGGTATAACCATTCTCGAAGGCCAGCACGTTAAATCCACGCGTTTCAAAATAGTCCTTATCATTCAACTTAAGATCGTCGGCATAACATATACAACCGGTGTTGTATAAAAACAGTACTGCAAACAGACCTATGGTTATGATGACTTTATTTCTTAAACCAGTTACTTTTTTCATTTTTTTCTCCGTATAATCAAAGTAATATCGCACCCGAGTAAATAGTTGTTATGCTGAACCTGAATATCACCTGAAAAGAATTAGCGGAAAAATCATCATCGGTGAATATATATGATGAAATTTTACTAATTTCTAACTTAATTATATGTCTCAAATCCTGTTATTTTTTACTGACCTCCGATGCTATTTTGTTGTTACAGTGCACGTGGCAGCAGGCAGTCCGTCGGACTCGGCAGTAATGACGACCGAGCCGGTTTGGCCGGGTTTTGCCTTAATGATCACTAAGGCAAGGCCGTTGAAAGCCTTGCGTTCGTGAGACGGAAAAACATCGAAATCGGTGGGGTCGCCATTGTCGGTTGCGATAATTTCGCCGGGGCCGCTGGCTGAAAAGCGGATCAAATTATCGGCCCTGGGCACCATTATGCCGTTACTGTCCTGTACGGTGAGAGTAATAAACGACAAATCGAGACCATCGGCATTGATTATGGCACGATCGGGCTTGAGGTTCATCTGGGAAGCGTCACCAGCAGTACGCACCGTATCGGTCGCCCATTGATTGCCGTCCTTATAGGCAATGACCTTGAGCTCGCCCGGCTCGTAAGTTACGTCATCCCAGCGGAGGCGGTATTCGTACTGGCCTTTGGTCTTGCGTCCTAGTGACTTTCCGTTTAGGAACAATTCAGCCTCGTCGCCGGAGGTGAATACATGAACCGGCGTGACCTGCCCGACGCGTTCCGGCCAGATCCAGTGCGGCAGGATATGCGCCATCGGAAGGTCCGGGCGCCAGTGTGCCTGGTAAATATAGAAGCGGTCTTTCTTGAAACCGGCCAGATCGATAATCCCACAATATGAACTGCGTGACTCGTAATAAGGTGTCGGTTCACCAAGGTGGTCCCATCCGGTCCAGACAAATTCGCCGGCCACAAAAGGGTTTTGTTCAATCGATTTGAAGACTTTGTCCGCCGATGCGCCAAAGTCTACATGATGAAGTTCATATGAGGACACATGATGAGTCTTTGAATCACCTCCCCGGCCATCTCGCACAATATCGCTGATTTTATCCGTGACAGGAAAGAGATATATCCCGCGACTGCTGAAAGCTGAGGCGGTTTCACTGCTTAAAATAACCTTATCAGGAAATTTTTCATGGAAAGAAGAAAACATCGGTGCAGTACGAATGCGATTTGTCCCTTCAAATTCCGGAAACTGACGAATTCCCTGGCCCTGATAATTAAGCGTGATGACATCCATTGAAGCAGGAAAGGGCATGTCCGGCTTGGCCCAGTTCATTGCGCTGGTCGTGGGACGGGTTGGATCCTCCTGTTTCACAATGTCGTGCAGCCGCTTCGCCACCGATGCGCCTTGCTCATCGGTGTATTGCTCACCGACTTCGTTGCCGAAGCTCCACATAATCACCGAAGGGTGATTCCGATCCCGGCGGACGAGCGCGCGCAGATCCTGTTCGTGCCAGTTCGGGAAGAGCAGATGATAATCGCGAGGAGTTTTCTGCCGAACCCAGATATCGAAGGCCTCGTCCATAACCAAAAAGCCCATCCGGTCCGTCAACTCGAGTAATTCTGGAGCGGGTGGATTGTGTGCCGTACGGATGGCGTTGCATCCCATCTCCCGGACTATCTCCAGCTGGCGCTCTGCCGCGCGGGTATTGAACGCCGCACCCAGGGCACCCAGGTCGTGGTGCTGGTTAACACCTTTGATCTTTATATGCTCACCATTAACGTAGATACCGGTGTCAGGATCAAACTGCACATCGCGGATGCCAAAGGGTGTCTCGTAGCTGTCGATTAACTTGCCCTGATGTGATACGGTTGTGACTGCCACATAACGATTGGGTTGCTGGTTGGGTGGCGGTCCCCACAGGCGAGGATTTTCAAGGATGACGGATCCTTTGACCTTGGTGCTCGCCCCTGCTGCAACCTTAGCCTTTACAAGCTCGATACCGGCAACGGCATTGCCGGTTTTTCTGCCATCGGCATCCAGGGCGTATATCCGGGTGGTGACATCGACGGTCGTATTGTTTTCGGAATTGTTGTCTATCGTGACCTCCAGATCGATGGTTGCTGACGATGACGAAACTTCCGGTGTTGTCAGGCAGGTACCCCAATGGCCGACATGAACGGGTGCGGTCTTAACAATCCAGACGTTGCGGTAGATGCCGCCGCCGGGATACCAGCGCGATGAGTTGGGCGGATTATTGAGGCGGATTGCCAGAACATTGTCACTACCGAACTTGATATAGGGTGTCAGATCGACTCGCCAGGAAGCGTAGCCGTAAGGCCAGCCGCCGACTATCTGCCCATTGCACCAGACAGCGGTGTAGGACATAGAGCCGTCGATGTCGAGGTAGATTTGTTTGCCGGAATCAGAGGCGGCAATAGCAAGATGTTTACGGTACCACGCAACACCTGCCGAGGGCAAACGCCCCATTCCGCCGCCACCGGATTTTCTGAATGGACCTTCGATGGCGAAGTCGTGTGGAAGATCGAGTTTTTTCCAGCCGGCATCGTTAAAGTCCGGGCTAACATAGGGAACGTTTCCTCCGAAGTTTCCGGCGGGGCGAGCAAAGCGCTCGGCCGGGTCGGCAATGAAATCGTTGCCGGTGGGAAGTATAAATGCAGCTATGCCGGATGTGGGATCCACGTCGGCTACCGGTGGTGTTGCTGCGCCGCGGCCGCCACGTCTGCTGCGGCCTGGATTGACGGGATAATCGAGATTTTCGGTGAGCGCTGTGTCTGTTTCACCGGAAGTTTCAGGAACAGGGTCATTCCTGGAAAATCGCCAATCATTGTTGATGGAAATACACTCGTGCGGTGATTCGGTAACAGCTATACAACCGCTTTGAAACAGAATGCCGAAGATGCCTGCCACCAGGAACGTTTGGAATCGCATAATCCGTATTATACCTCTCATTGCATATCTCCCTGTAAAATAAATTGGTAATTATTAAAGAATCGACACCAAAGGAATTCGGAAACCGTCTTTCGTAACGCTTTACCCTAAATCGGATTTTTTTATTAAATCCCTGGTTATATAATTAATCCTTTAAATTCATAAATATGATAAATATCTTCGATTTCACCAAATTATAATAAAACGAAATATTTTTACGATTTTTTTTATGCTATTTTCGTGAAAAACAACACCATACGCCAGTTAATATCTTTTATTTACTTGATCTCTGAATTACATTGCTGGATAAGTCTTTTTTTGGCCCGTTCCGGCGGTTTTGGCCTAACCTTGACAAGCTCTGTCGAATCAAGGTATATTTTCAAAAAATTAGCTGGTGGACAAAACAGAGATCCGTCTCTCCGTGAATATTTTATGGTCGAAGGCACGCTGAATTTGACTGTTCACCTTAGTATTATGGAAACATTGTATTGCACGGAGTACGGTTTCAAATTCAACTCAGTTATATATGGAAGAACAATGATTTCAGAATATTCCTGTAAGTCAATGCCCTGTATGGGCAAGTAGTAGAAGGTTCTTATCATGTATCATATATTTAAGAAATACAGGCTCAAAATAATCGTGTTAGTGCTGTTTTTTACAGCAGGTTTTGCATTCGCCAGGGATTCCGGCGATATCCTTGAACAGGGTTTCAAAAATCCGCCGGATTCAGCCAGGCCGCGTGTCTGGTGGCACTGGACAGGCGGTAACGTTACCAAGGAAGGAATTACTAAGGACTTGGAATGGATGAAGCGCGTCGGCATCGGCGGCGCGCAGGCGGCCGACATTGGAATGGGTGGCGGGCAGACCATCGAAAAGCCGATCTCCTTCTTCACTCCTGAATGGTTCGACGCCATTAAGCACGCCGCTTCACAAGCCGATCGACTCGGTCTTGAAATGGCGATCTTCAGCTCCTCCGGCTGGAGCCTGACTGGTGGTCCCTGGGTAAAACCCGAACAGGCGATGAAGAAGCTCGTCTGGAGCACAACAGAAGTCCAGGGGCCTATGAAGTTCAATGATAAGCTCCGGCGGCCTCCCTCAGGCCGCGGGATGCTCAGCAGTCTGCGTGGAACCGCCGCCGGTGGGACTCGTGGCGGACGTGGCACTGGAATTGTGCGAGGCGGGGCCGATGGCGATGCAGTTGCGGCTTTCTACCGTGACAGCGCTGTTATTGCTTTCCGAACTCCGCCGGATGAGACGCTGATGCAGGATCTCAAGCCAACCGTTACCAGTAGCGGCGGCGAGGTCGATGGCGCGGCCCTGATGGACGATGTGTTTGGCACCGGTGCCAAGATTACCGCCGGTGCGGACGGCGCCGCCTGGGTACAATACGAGTTTCCCCGGCCGATCAAGGCGCGAGCGGTGACGCTCATTGCCTACGGGTCGGTTCCGTTCGGCGCTATTGAGGTCAGTGACGATGGAACTGACTTCAGGTCTATCGTGGAGCTGCCAGGCGCCGTACAATATCGTCCCGGCGGGCTAAAGACCTACGCCTTCGGCGAGACCGCCTCTCGTTTCTTCCGCGTGCGCCTGACCGGTGCGGGGCCAAGCTCCCGCAACTCCATCTACCAGAGCGCGCCGGCAAGGGCCGACGCCTATTCGCTCAACGAGTTCATAGTCCACACCGGCGCTCGCGTTGATCGCTGGGAAGAAAAGGCTGGCTTCAACCTGTTCTACGAATACGAGGTCGCACCAACGCCGCCTGTCCCCAACGAATCGGTCATTCAGCCGATGGAGGTCATCGATTTGATCTCTAAGATGGACAGGGACGGGAATCTCAAATGGGATGTTCCACCGGGAAAGTGGACTATTCTTCGAATGGGCTATGCGCTGACAGGTTCCATGGTCCGCGCGGGCACGACCGGCGGAGCAGGCCTTGAGGTGGATAAGCTCAACGCCAAACACGTCGAGGATTATTTCCACGGCTACATGGACCCGATCAAGGAGCATCTTGGCGCGCTTCTGGGCAAGAGTCTTCGATACATGTTGATGGATAGCTATGAAGCCGGTATGCAGAACTGGACGGACGATATGATCCGGCAGTTCACGCAGCGCCGTGGATATGATCCAAGGCCTTACCTGCCCGTGCTGTCTGGTCGAGTTGTCGGCAGCGCCGATGTGAGCGACCGTTTCCTGTGGGATTTCCGCCGGACGATAGCCGATCTGCTCGCTGAAGCTCATTACGGAACCATGGACAAGATGCTCCATCAGTACGGTATGGGCTTGTATAGCGAAGCGCCGGGCGTTTCGATGGAAATCCTCGAAGATACTCTGCTGACCAAGAGCAAGGTGGACGTCCCCATGGGCGAGTTCTGGCTTGGCCGAATGCACCCGGCGCCGGAGTATTATGTTGACGTGCGCATGGCTGCTTCCGCGGCGCACGTGTACGGCAAGCAGTTCGTCGCCGCAGAATCCTTCACGGGAGGCGGATATGACTCGCCGGCTACATATAAGAACCTGGCCGATTACTGGTTCGCCCAGGGCGTCAACCGCATAGTGTTCCACTCGTCAAGTCATCAGCCGCTCGATACCAAACCCGGCAACACGATGGTCGGGACCCACTTCAACCGTAATATTACCTGGGCCGAGCAGGCCAAGCCGTTCCTCGATTACGTGTCGCGCACGCAATTCATGCTGTCGCAGGGGTTGTTCGTGGCGGACTTCGCTTACCTTCTGAATGAGGGCGCGCCGTCGAGCCAGCCGTTCTGGGGCGCCGGCCTTCAGCCGCAACCGCCGCAGGGATACGACTATGACACAATCAACGCCGACACGCTGCTCAATCGGGTCACCGTCAGCGCCGATGGACGAATGGTCCTGCCCGACGGGATGAGCTATCGCGTGCTCGTGCTACCGCAAATCGACAGGATCCGCCCGGAACTGCTGAAGAAGATACGAGAACTCGTTCTCGGCGGGGTCACGCTCATAGGGCCCAAGCCCACGCTGTCACCCAGCCTGCAAGGCGGGTATCCGAGGGCGGACCTGGAAGTACAGTCGCTGGCCAACGAGATCTGGGGTGACCTTGATGGTGTGCAGCGTAACCGGCACTTCTTTGGCAAGGGTCTGGTCACCTGGGGATTACCACCCGAGCAAGTCGTTGCCAACGTAACCCCCCAGATGGTCAATCCCATTACCGGCGTTTTGCCGCCCGAAACCGTCAATGCCTCGATTAACCTTCCCAGGGATGCGGAGTTTGCCGGTCCGCTCGATTCCGACATCGTCTGGATTCACCGACGCGCCGGAGATACCGATTTCTACTTCGTCGCCAATCGCACGGATCGCCCGGTGGACCTCCAGGCCCGTTTTCGTATCGACGGCAAAGAAGCGGAACTCTGGCACCCGGACACAGGTGACATCGAACCGGCTGCTTACAATATTACGGATGGTCATACAATAGTGCCGTTGCCTCTGGCTGAGCGCGAGTCTGTGTTCGTAGTTTTTCGACGGGCCGCTTCAGAACCTTCACGTACGCTGCCGCCTGCAATAAGTACAACGCTTGCAACGGTGAGCGGGCCGTGGGACATCAGCTTTCCCCCGAACCTGGGAGCACCGGAAAAGATACAGATTGCGAATCTGGAATCATGGACGGTCAATAATGATGAAGGTGTGAAGTATTTTTCCGGCACAGCAACCTACACAAAAGCTTTTCAGGCGCCTCAGAGCTGGTTTCAACCGGGAGCGAAAATCCTGATCGACCTTGGTGTGGTCGGTGATATCGTCGAAGTTTCTGTCAACGGCAAAGCGATGGGGATATTGTGGAAACCTCCATACAGGGTGAATGTCACCGGTGCGTTAAAACCCGGAGGGAATAAATTGGAAATCAAGGTCACAAACCAGTGGACGAACCGGATAACAGGTGACCGAACTGTTGCACCGGACAAGAGAGTTTTTGGTAGCGGACCGGCCGGGCGCCGGGGCGGCTTTTTCAACCAGCCCATGCCTCTTGCCGAATCCGGACTAATCGGTCCCGTAAAGGTAATCTCGGAAGTAATCCAGGAAAATTTATAAGGAGGCATTTATGTCATTGAGAAGTGTTTTATTTATCGCATTGGCGGTTTTGGCAATTGTGTTCCCGTCTATCAGTTATTCACAGATTGCGGATTCCCCTGACGAAAGTGTCGCAGGCATCCCGGTCAATTACACCGAGGCAAAGGTCCGCCAATATACCCTGCCCGATCCTTTGGCATTGGCCAACGGCGACAAAGTCACTGATGCCGAAACGTGGTTCTCTAAACGCCGACCAGAGATTCTCAAGCTGGTCGAGGAAAACATATACGGCCGCGCCCCCGGTCGTCCCGAAGCTATGACATTCGACGTCCATGACAAGGGAACGCCCGCCTTTGAGTCAAAGGCGCTCCGCAAACAGGTGACGATTTATTTCACCAAGGATAAATCGGACAACTATCTGGACCTGCTGATTTACCTTCCAGCCGATTCAAAAGGTCCCGTCCCCCTGCTGCTGCAGGTGGGCTGGGGTCCCAACAACCTGGCCGTCGATGACAAAGACGTCAAAATCGGACGTAGCTGGGACCGTCGCACGAAGCAGCGCAGAGCCGCTACGAGCGGCCGCCGTTTCGGCCCCGGTTTGAATGTCATGCAGTTGATCGAGCATGGTTACGGCATCGCCATCTTCAATTACAGTGACGTCGATCCCGATTCTCTGGACTCGATTGCTCACGGCGTGCGAGCACTCTACCTGAAAGAAGGGCAGACCGAGCCGGCCCCGGACGAATGGGGATCTATCTCGGCCTGGGCGTGGGGCATCAGCAGAATCATGGATTATTTCGAGACCGATCCGCAAATTGACGAAAAGCGCATCGCAATCTACGGAGCCTCCCGGCTGGGAAAGACCGTGCTATGGGCCGGTGCGCGAGACGAGCGCATCGCCTGCGTTCTGGCCGCAGTATCTGGTGCCGGCGGCTCAGCTTTAGCCCGGCGCAACTACGGAGAGACCATCGCTCATTTGGTGGCGCCGACTCGATATCCGTATCAGTTCGCGCGCAACTATCAGAAATGGGCCGACAATGTGGACGAGTTTCCCGTCGATTCGCACATGGTAATCGCCTTGCTCGCACCGCGTGCCGTGCTGCTGCAGACCGGCAATACCGATAAATGGTCCGATCCTTACGGCGAGTTCCTCGCCGCTAAGGCCGCCACACCAGTATTCGAGCTTCTCGGCGAAAAAGGTATTGAGGTTAAAAGTTTACCCGAACCAGGCGTAGCGCTGATGAACAAGCTGGGCTATATTATGCACGACGGCGGGCACGGTACCCTGCCATCCGACTGGGACGTTTTTCTGAAATTCATGCGGAAGTATATACCGCCGCAAAAGTAATAACAGGAGGTTTCAGGGAAAATGGACAAAACTATATCCATAGCATTTTTCGATACGAAGCCTTACGACCGGGAATTTTTTGAGCGACTCAATGGTTCTGAGTATGGCTACGAAATACGGTACTTTGAAAATCACCTGACCATCGGAACAGTACCTCTTGCCGAGGGATGTCGCGTCGTTTGTGCATTCGTCAATGACACCCTTTCCGGCGAAGTTATAAAATCCCTCAAAGCCCTTGGCATCGAGCTGATTGCTCTTCGTTGTGCCGGATATAATAATGTGGACCTCAAAGCCGCCTATCGCACCATTCGCGTCGTGAGAGTGCCGCAGTACTCGCCGAACGCTGTTGCCGAACATGCCGTGGCATTAATTCTGAGCCTCAACCGCAAGACCCACAAGGCGTATTATCGAACGCGTGACGGCAATTTTTCCATCGGAGGTTTTATGGGCTTCGATATGATCGGCAAAACCGCCGGTATTATTGGGACAGGGAAAATTGGAAAGATTGCGGCGAAAATCCTTCGCGGTTTCGATATGAAGCTCCTGGCATACGATCCCTATCCGGATAAGAAATTCGCCGCCGCGACAGAAGTGGAATATGTCGGCCTCGAGAAGCTTTATGCCGGTTCGGATATAATCTCGCTGCATTGTCCCTTGAGCCGCGACACTTACCATATTATCAACAGCAGCAGTCTTTCTAAAATGAAAGACGGCGTAATGATTATCAACACCGGCCGTGGCGGATTGATTGATACCAAAGCACTTATCGATGCCCTTAAAAGCGGTAAAGTCGGTTCGGCCGGGCTGGATGTCTATGAGGAGGAAAGTGAGTATTTCTTCGAGGATTTTTCCACCCAGATTCTCAGTGACGATGTGCTGGCCCGGCTTTTGACGTTCAGCAATGTTCTGATTACTTCCCACCAGGGTTTTTTCACGAGGGAGGCCATCGGGAATATTGCCCGGACCACACTGGATAATATCAGGGATTTTCTGGATAACGGGCCATTGAAAAACGAGATATGTTATCGATGCGGCCAGGATAGAAAGGCATGTACGAAGAAAAAGACCGGCCGATGTTTTTAATTGGGAGTATTTTTTTCCCGCCTGTTTCGGAGTGATAGGACAACCGATATAATCAGAACGGCCGCGGTCAGGGGAATTACATACCACCAGAGAATTCGTCCGAAATTTTCCGTCTCGACGGGTTTCTTTGCCATCCAGATCAGATAAATGATGTACGCAGCATAATAACCAAGAAAAATAACACCTTCCCCTCGCGAAATCCTGCTTCCGGTAAAAAAGACCGGCAGACATGCAACTGCGGCGGCCGTCATCACGGGAATATCGAACTTAAGTACGGATGTAGTCACAGCTATGCCGGTTTTAGAAGCCGCCGCCGATGCGCCAAGAACGCACAGGATATTAAAAATATTACTTCCGACCACGTTGCCGACGGCAATGTCCCGCTCGCCCCGGATGGATGCAACGACTGATGTTGCGACCTCGGGAAGTGAGGTTCCCGCCGCAACGATAGTTAGTCCTATGACAAGCTCCCCTACTCCCAGCAGCCGGGCAAGTGCCACTGAGCCGGCCACAAGCAACCTCGCTCCGAGCACTAATGCTCCGAGGCCGCCCAGAATCAATAGTGGAATTGTAAATCGGTTGTGACGATGTTCAGGCCCGGACTGTTTTGTGAGATCGGTTTGCTGCCCGTCGTTATTTGTGGAATGGCGGCCGAGAAAAATCAAAAAGGCAGTATAAAAGACAATACCCGCGACAAAGAACAATCCCTCAATTCTGCTCAAGTTGCCGTCGGCCGAAAGAATCCACAGCAGCGACGAAACGGCAATCATTACCGGCACATCCAGGCGAACAAGCTGCCGCGAGATGGATAAAGGTGCAATAACCGCCGATATGCCTAATATTAAAAGCACGTTGAAGATGTTACTGCCGACGGCGTTACCTAAAGCGAGATCGGCCTGTCCCGCCAGGGATGCTTTCATACTCACCGCGAATTCAGGGGCGCTTGTCCCGAAGGAGACGACGGTCAGGCCGACTACGAGCGGGGAAATGCCGACCGCTAGCGCCAGACGCGTCGAGCCTCGTACAAGAAGCTCCGCGCCCGCTATCAAAAGACCAAAACCGAAGATTATTTCAAAGGAAACGAACATCGGCAATAATTTACAATTTGACTATCCGTTAATATAATATCCATAAATAATTCGGCGAATTGTACGAAACTTAACTTCGGTTATTTCAGGCATAACTTGCAGGATATAGCCGAATAGCGTATAAATGATACCATTATGACCAGCCAAGCAAAGAAAAAAATCGAGCAGTTACGGCAGCAAATCCGGGAGCATGATTATCTTTATTATGTGCTCAATGGGCCGAAAATCAGCGACCGGCAATACGATAAACTTTTTGCAGAGCTTAAGGCCCTGGAAGCGGCGAATTTGGAATTAATCACTCCCGATTCACCCACGCAGCGTGTCTCCGGCCGGCCTCTCGAAGGTTTCGGGACAGTCCGTCACGCTGTGGCGATGTTGAGTATGGATAATACTTATAACGCCGATGAGCTTAAGGCGTTCGACGAACGTGTGAAAAAACAGCTTGGCGATGTGGGTTACGATTATGTAGTCGAGTTGAAAATCGACGGTGTCGCGATAAGTCTGCGTTACGAGCGTGGCAGGCTTGTTACCGCCGCAACCCGCGGCGACGGCCGGGTCGGTGACGATGTCACCGCCAATGTCCGGACAATCAAAGCGGTGCCGCTCGTGCTGCGTGACGGCAACCCGCGTATAGCGGGTTCGATCAAAGCGGCAGATGCCGCTCCCGATGTGCTCGAGGTTCGCGGTGAGGTCTATATGCCGACCAGCGCGTTTGTCGAATTGAACAGGCTTCGTACCGAGGCCGGTGAGTCACTTTTTGCCAATCCGCGGAATGCCGCCGCAGGCTCTTTGAAGCTGCTGGATGCAAGAATTACCGCCGCGAGGAACCTTTCGTTTTTTGCCTATGCCACGGGCGAGCTTTCCGAACCGTTGGCCGGGAATCATTACCAGAGTCTGGAAAAGTTCAAAAAACTCGGCCTGCCGGTTAATCCCAATATCAAGAGAGCGAAGGATATAGACGAGGTCATCAAAATATGCCTCGGCTGGAACGACAAGCGAACAAAACTGGATTATCAAATCGACGGGATGGTAATAAAGATTAACAGTTTCGAGCAGCGTGATATTCTCGGCGCGACCGGCAGAGCACCCCGATGGTGTATTTCTTATAAATTTGCTGCCGAGCAGGCTGAAACGGTCGTCGAATCGATCGATGTTCAGGTCGGCAAGAGCGGCATATTGACACCGGTGGCAAATCTGACACCGGTACTGTTGGCCGGGACGACCGTCAAGCGGGCCAGCCTGCATAACTTCGATATGCTTGCAAAGCTCGACGTGCGATGCGGTGACACAGTCATCGTCGAAAAGGCCGGTGAAATCATCCCACAGGTAATCGAGGTAAGGAGGAAAGCGACCGGAAATGTCCCTGTCTTCAAAGTGCCGAAGATATGTCCGATTTGCGGTTCCGGCGTGGCCAAAGATGAGAACGGTGTTTATATCCGCTGTATGAATCCTGATTGCACGGGCCAGCTCAAGGAACGCCTGCGATATTTCGCCGGTCGAGGACAGATGGATATCGAACATCTTGGTCCGGCATTGATTGACCAGCTTATCGAAACCGGTTTGGTGGAAAATTTCGCTGATATTTACAAGCTGACGAAAGAAGACCTTGTCGAACTCGAGCGAATGGCGGATAAAAGCGCCCAAAATGTTATCGATTCGATAGAAGCCAGTAAAAAAAGGCCCCTGTGGCGATTTGTGGCAGGATTGGGAATCCGCCATATAGGGGGACAATCGGCACAGATATTAGCCGAATATTTCGGTTCCTTAAATACTCTTATCTCGGCGGACCAGGAACAGCTTGCGGAGATAGACCAGATCGGGCCGATTATGGCCAAAAGCATTTATGAATATTTTCACGACCCCAAAAACATCTCTGTTATCGATCAATTTCTGTCCGCCGGAGTAAAGCTGCGAAGGCCGGCGAAAAGACGTTCCGATAAAATGGCGGGTAAGACGATTATTATTACGGGCACTCTGGAAAACTTCACGCGGCAGCAGGCCGAGCAGGCCGTAAAACAGGCCGGTGGAAAAACATCGTCGAGTGTCAGTAAGAAAACCGATTTCGTTCTGGCGGGCGAAAATCCCGGGAGCAAGCTTGACAAAGCGCTTCAGTTTGGTATTAAAATTATAAAAGAAGAAGAATTTATAGAGATGCTCAAGAACTGATGCGCATCCGGGTACTGTAGTAACGGTGGGAAGATACATGATGGTAAGAGACGATGCTGAAAGATATATGCGGATAGTGCTGAGTCTGGCTAAACGGGGGATTGGTTCTGTCGAGCCGAATCCTGCGGTCGGTGCCATTATAACGAAAGCGAACCAGATTATCGGCAAAGGCTGGCACAAAAAATTCGGCGGCCCGCATGCGGAGATTAACGCCCTGGAAGACTGTAAATCATTGGGCGTTAGTCCTCGCGGCGCCACGATGTATGTCACCCTTGAGCCCTGCTCGCACAAGGGAAAAACCGACCCCTGTGCGCAGGCGATTATCGATGCGGGCCTGGCGAAGGTTTTTGTCGCCTCCGAGGACCCGTCGAAACACGCGAGCGGCAAGGGTATCAGCCGGCTAAAAAGTGCCGGGATAGAGGTGCAAACCGGCATATGCGAAAACGAAGCGAAGCTGCTGAATGCTCCTTTCATGAAGTTTGCCTCCACCGGCAAAAGCTGGGTTGTATTAAAATGGGCACAGACCATAGACGGCAAAGTCGCAAGTGTTGATAAGGGCGCTGGGAACAGGTGGATTTCCAACGAAACAAGCAGAAGGGATTCGCATAAATTGCGGCGGCGTTCTCAGGCGATACTGGTCGGGATCAATACGATAATAGCGGATAATCCGCGGCTGACGGCCCGGCCGAACAAAGGCAAAACGCCGATAAGAATCGTACTGGATAGTTTTCTGAGGATTCCCCAGGATTGCAAGCTGCTTAAGACTGCCAAGCAAATCCCCGTTATCATCCTGGCAAGTCAAAAGTCGGTCAAGGATAATCCCTGGGTTGCGAAACAAATCACCGGTATGGGTGTCGAGCTGCTTACCTATCCGGACACGTACGGAAAGTCCAACCTGTATTTCCTGCTCGAAGAATTGAGCAAACGTTCCGTCACTCAATTGCTCGTCGAAGGCGGCCCGACTGTACTGACCTCGTTTCTGGCGGAGAACATTGCCGATGAAATACATATCTATATAGCTCCGAAGATTTTCGGTAGTCGCGGCAGCGCCCGGATCGCCGGCCCGATGGACAGGCTGGCAAGGGCGCTGGATTTGCATTACGTTAATATCAAGTCATTCGGCGGTGATGTTCGCCTGACGGGCCTTACGGAGAAAGCACTCAGGGACCTTTCGATTTCTTCGGAACAGCCGAACGTCGCAGGCGAAATTAAAATAACTACACACTCACCAGCTTGATGATTGCATCGAGGTCGTTCGGTGCCTCTATGGGCGAATTGCTGAATTGTCCCTGTTTATCCTTGTGATAATTGACCGTGACATTGGGGTCTTTCAGCGGATGTCCGGTAAGCACGCAGGCTATACGCTCGTCGGCGCCGATGGTACCTTCGGCCCGCAGATGTTTGAGCCCCGCTATTGTTGCCGCCGAGGCAGGCTCGCAGCCGAGGCCGTGTTTGCCTATTATCGCCTTGGCGTCGAGGATTTCCTCGTCGGTGACAGCGCGAACGATGCCGTGACATATATCGATCGCTCTCAGGCATTTTCTCAGATTGACCGGCCGGGATATTTCTATCGCCGATGCGCAGGTGTGCGGCGAAAAGTTGCGTGCCGTCAGATCGGCGTAGTAATCGTCGATGATTTTCTGCTCGACGTTGCCGTTGTTCCATAGAAGTTTTTTGTTATTGACCAAATCGGTCAGTGTATCGGCGCCGGTGGCGTTGATAATCGCCATTCGCGGGATTCGCTCGATCAGGCCTAATTGCTTTAGTTCGTAAAACGCCTTGCCGAATGCGCTGGAGTTGCCGAGATTTCCGCCGGGCACGATAATCCAGTCCGGCACGTCCCAGCCAAGGCCCTCGATGATGCGGTACATGATGGCCTTTTGCCCTTCCAGCCGGAACGGGTTTAGTGAATTGAGCAGATACAATCCAAGCTCGCGGCAGACACCCTGGACCTGCCGCATACAGTCATCGAAGTCACCGCGTATCTGTATGGTCTGGGCGCCGTAGTCCATCGCCTGGCTGAGTTTGCCGAACGCGATTCGGCCGGAGCCGATAAAGACGGTGCATTTAATACCGCAGCTTTGTGCATACAGAGCGACTGATGCGGAAGTGTTGCCCGTCGATGCGCATGCGCTCGAGGTCGCCCCGACCATTTTCGCGTGACTGAAAGCCGCCGTCATGCCGTTATCTTTGAACGAACCGGAAGGATTCAGACCTTCGTATTGCAGGAACAAGCGGCCCGGCTTCATATCCACGTATTTCGCCACGGCGTCGTTTTGCTGCAGGATGGTCTGGCCTTCGCCGATGGATACTTTATATTTATCATCGCAGAAGTTCAGAAGCTCTCGGAACCGCCACACGCCGGATAAATCCAGCGGATTGTCCCGCGTGGCCCAGCGTTGGGAGAAATCACTTAATTTGCCGGGAACCGGAATTTTGTCCCAGTCATATTGGGCATCGAGCAATTCGCCGCAGTCCGGGCATTGAAATAACGGCTGGCCGCAGTCAAATTCGGCCCCGCAAGCGGGATTTATACATTTCTGATAAGCTGTTTCTTTTCGACTCATTTATATAAACCATTATCTATACAATATTTATCGTTTAGAATCCAGCGTTAATTCCGGGTGATAATTTTTTAGTTATCTTTATAAAGACCTATCGGTCTTTCTTGACTAATCCTGCAATTATATATGATAAACCGTCCTTTCGATACAGATATTCGCATTGTTTTTTCAGCCCGTTTAGCCGTGGCCGCTACGGCCACGGTTGACCCCCAGAGCAGGCCTGGGGGCTAACCAAAATTGGCTTTGTTTTTATCTCGGCGAAGTCGCAGACGGAGCCGGATTTGCCGTATTATCTTGTTATCAAAGAACTTCTACTAAATTCCCCATTTTAACATTGGCTTTGTTTTTTCAAAAAGGTTCGATTTGTAGAGATCGCTCTACATCTGTCAAAACCCCCGTGGCCACAGGTGCCACGGCTAAATATGGAATGCTCATGTTTTGTTTTAACTTTTAACTTTACACTTTGAACTTTTGACTTGCTATTCCCAATCCCCCATTTATAACTTAAAACTCACAATTCAAAACTAAAAACTATTTTATGGAATTTCCGCCTTAACGCAACCAAAATCCCGGTTTTCAGGCAAATTGTCCTTGATATGCGATCCGTGATCCGACGCTATCATATCTTTAAGGTAACCTCAGAAGAGTGAACATTTTTCCATAACGTTGCATGAAAATTGAATCTTCTATGAAAGTCCTCAAGTCAGATCTCTGACAGGTTTCAGCCCATGCTTCTATATCAATTTCTTCTGGCCCCATTGGCTTTTCATCTTTAAAGAAGAAGCTACCTGCAATTGTATTAGGTGACAAATATTTTCCAACAGAAAGTTGAAATAGTTGCTTGAAAGAATTGCTAGCATACCACCATCTTATCTTACTATTCTCAGAAACGATCATTGCGCAGTAATCTTTACTTAAGGTCACATATCGTATGGCAGTGGCTGTTAAAGAGGTTAAAAAATATTCAGATAAATCTTCTAATGTAGGTTTTGAAAACAAAGTATTTTCTATTCTCTTTTCAAACAAGTCAGATGGCATTAGCAAGCCTGCAGCGAAGATATTTGCCTCACCTTCTTGATCACTTCTTTTATATGATGCAATCATGTCATCACTTGTACATGCAAATAATTGAGAAATATCTTTGTGTAGTTCCCAATGTCCGAGTTCGTGGGCAATAGCAAATCTTTTACGACCAAGCTCAAGAATATCTTGGCGCACACGGATTAATCCTTTATCTCCACTTCTTAGTAGTCGAGCTTCCATTTTTTCCATAGGGCCTTCGGTTACTAATACACCTCGCGCAAGTGCCAGATCTTCCAGGATAAGATCCTTAGGTTCGGAGAAGCCATATAACTTCCACCAATGTTCAGGTTCTCCTTGTGCGATTGTCATTCTATAATCACGTCTCAACATCGTCTGAATCCTTCGAGAGTTCATCTAACCTTAGTAAATCTTCAAGTAAAGCCTTAAGGTCATTGTCGCTTGCGGCACTTTCTAATTTTCGACAATAAACCAGCTTTTGCGGATCGGTTAATCGCACTTGAATTAATTTTATAATTTGTCCTCGAATACTTTGGATAGAGGGAACTTGAATATTTTTGAATTTGGCGAGAGTAGTAGTCCTTTTTCTCTTTGCAAATTCAAGATCTTTTCTTGCGCGTTCAGCTTCCTTTGAATATTCAAGAGCCATCTGAATTTTATCCCAAGCTGGTCTTATATCTATATCGAGTTTCAAAAGCTCAGATTGAACTTCCTTGCGTGACAGATTCTTTTCATCTGGAAAAACAAATTCAAACAAGTTCTCCCACATGATGTCATCATAATCTTCAATATTCTTCATTTCTCATACTCCACGACTTATTATAGGCAGCTAATTTCTCTTATCTTTCGATAAAGTCTTTTCCTTGCATTATCGACTTCTTTAACATTTACATCGAGAAGTTGAGCTATCTCACGACGTTTAGTTATGCCTCCTTCCATGCAATCAAAAATATCCCTCATGATTTTGTTTTTATTAAAGTCCGGCGCTAAACTCATCTTAAGCATTTCAACAAGTTCTTTATTCATACAAGATCGAGATGGATCTGGTTCATTTCCCTGGATTTCTGTTGGTATGGTATTTTCGTTATTTTCATATTTTTCTTGTAATAAAGATTTTTTTCTTTTGTGTTCGACTAATGTGGACAAATTATTTATCTGACTGTCAATAGCAGAACAAAGAAATGCCATGAAATTGGGATAGGCTTCTGGATTATAAAGACGTTTTCCCTCAATAATATTAATTATTGTGTTCGCGGCGAGATCTTGTGGACTCATTGCTTTTGGGCCAATGCGTTCGTTTTTCTTTCTATTTCCGATCCACCCATAATAAGTAAACCTTTTTGCGGCATATAAGGTCAAACGCTCCAAATACTCTGCCCACTCATCATTAGTAAGTTCAGGTATTTCTGTCATTCAAGTGCCTTTTCACTTCTCTAAATAGATAGTAGAATCAATTCATTCTATTTATTTATGCTGGAAAAAGCAAAAATTTCTCCATTGATGTGACAAATAATAACTGTTTCACAGCATATAAATATAGATATGGCTATTTTGGATGATAGCTGCATTATAATGTTTTTAAGGAGAAAATAGAATGAGTATTAAAGTCGGTAGGTATAATTTTGAAGGGCCTTACTCATCGACTAGTAGCCTTCAGGATAAATCAGGTGTATATGTGATCCTTTGCGAAAATGATTCGAGTTATTGGCCAATCGATTGTGGTGAATCAGCTACAGTGAAAAGTAGAGTTGATAATCACGATCGTAAAAACTGTTGGAATCGCAACTGTAACGGTTCTTTGAAAGTCGCCGTTCTCTATACTCCAAATATCCAATCGGCAGGCAGGATTACAATAGAACAGGAAATTCGCCGAGACTATAATTTCCCGTGTGGAAAATATTAGATTGTAAGGTGGGGCTTGCTCTACCTTCAAGAATATCACGTTCTTTGGATGGTGGACTGCTCGTTTCTGGAAAATTAGGAACTAACATCTATTTACTATAACAGAGGACAGTGAAGGTTAGCGTATTTTTTTGTATACCTCGTTTCACTCAATATGACGATTTTTCAAACTAATTTTCCTTAATGCGGAGGTGAGTGGGAATTTGGGAGGGTATTTCTTTTGGTATTTACGAGACTGTTGACAACGGCTTAAATTTTTGCGATGATGCCGTATCCGGTTAAGTAAAGTGTTAGTTATAGATAAGGGTTTTTGAAAATGGCTATCAAGTTTCGCAAAGATTATAAATATTCCATGGTTGTGCCCACGAGTATGGGCGTCCGCATTACGCCGATCAACGGCCAGCCTGTTTACTGCAGTAATACGTTTATCATGCAGGCCACCAGTGCCGAGTCCAACGTGGCCAGTGTTTCCAGCTATCTCGGCCTGCCGGTCAAGGTTCTGACGCGGTTCGTCAAGGGCAGTCCCATCGCACAGTTCATAAAGGACGATCTTGCCGGACGGCATATAGATGTCGAGGCCAAAGAAGTGGACCAGGGCGGACCGTGGGGCTACCGGCACCAGTTCAATATCGCCGATACCGGCAGCGGCTCGCGCGGGCCGCGGGTGCATAACGACCGTGCCGGCGAGGTGGGACGGACACTGAACGTCAAGGACTTCGACCTGGAAAAGCTCTTCGGTAAAGATGGCGTGCAAATCGTTCACCTGTCCGGTCTCATCGCGGCTCTTTCACCTGAGACAGGAGCGTTCTGCCTCGAACTTGCAAGGGCCGCCAAAAAACACGAGACACGGATATCGTTCGATTTAAACTATCGCGCCTCGTTCTGGAAAGGCCGCGAGGATGAACTGCACAGGATATTCTCGGAAATCGCAGGAGTTGCGGATATCTTAGTCGGCAACGAGGAAGATTTCCAGCTCGGCCTGGGAATAGAAGGGCCGGAGGCGGGCGGCCGGGATGTAGCGAACAAGATCGAGAGCTTTAAGGTCATGATTAATAAGGTAAAGAAGGCGTTCCCGAACGCTAAGGTCTTCGCCACCACGCTGCGCCAGGTCGTCAGTGCCAACTGTCACCTGTGGGGTGCAATCATGGCCGAAGGTGACAACTGGCACGTGGTCGAGCCGCGTGAGATTACGGTGCTCGACAGGATAGGCGGCGGTGACGGCTTCGTCGGAGGGCTCCTCTACGCAATCCTGCGGGGCTGGGAGCCGGAAAAGTGGGTCCAGTTCGGATGGGCCACGGGGGCGTTAGTCACGACACTGCTGACCGACTACGCTCAGCCTGCGGACGAGGACCAGATATGGAGTATCTGGCAAGGCAACGCACGCGTCAGGCGGTAAAGACCGGCGATTTGCCTGCTTTGAGTGAAGAGTAGCATTAATTATTTCCAACTTCCAAAAAATAGTGCGAGAATCCGCTTTTTGTGGACACTTCTCGGCGAAAAAAAGCTAAAATAAAACAAAAGGGTAAATTTCAGCGCTTATTTTCTATTTTCGGCCGGACTATATAATGGAAGCCGATTGACAAGGGCGAAAAGATTCCACGACTTGTCCCGCCCTTAATGTATGGGAAATAATTATGAAAAGACCAGTCACGAAAATCGCCGTAGTGGTAGTAATCGTTGTAGCGGCGGCGGTAGTGATTTTACATAAAAGCCCGGCGGAGATAGCGAACGCAACGTATGCGCAGATGCAGGAAAATATAAAGAAGATGCCCTGGGTGTATATCGTCACCCGAGATACCGTCGAAGGAAAAGAAGTGGAGATGGAACAGTGGTATTCCGACGGGGAAAATGTGATTGCGTTGAAAAAGCCCGGCGGTGAGCTGGAATTCTCCGATTATAAAAAAGGTAAAAGTTATATTTACGACCCCAATACTAAGGCGATCTCACTTACGTTTATTGAGCAAAACGACTATGCAAAGAACGCCATACCATTGCAGGACGGTATCGATTCCATGCTTTCCATGCTCACGCAGCAAGGGGCAGAAATTGAACATCATTCGGGTGAATTCCAGGGAGAAAAAGTTGAGATTTATGAAGTTCAATATCAGATAGGAGAAATAACAATAAACGGCAAGATAAATGTCAATCCCGAAACTCGTCTTCCTATATTTTGCGAACAAAAGACCACCGATGCCGATGGAAATCAGGCAACTGCACTGATGCAATTCGAATTCCCGCAAAGCGGGCCGAAAGATATCCACGATATTGGTGCACCCGCCTCGGCGAAGGCCCCCGCCAAGGATTTACTGGAGGTTTTGGATGCATATCTATCGCATAGAAAAAACAGCCCGCAACGCTATATTGCCATTGTCACGGAAGATCAATGGTATATGAAGACCTGGACCCTCGACATAATTTACAAAGACGGCAAAACCCAAAGAAAAGAGGCTCGCACTACCGACGAATTTAATCAACAATGGATCAAATATTCCGGCCAAAAAGATGTTTCTTTCGAGAGTTTGCTGGAACTTGCACGCAAAGGTGGGAAAGAATATATCTCGATCGACCTTTACGTCGATGGAAAGTTTTACCGGGCTTATCGAAATAAAAATCTGCCGTGGAAAATTTCAGAGCAAAGTTCTTCAGGACCTGACCGTTTTGCCAGAGACGACCTTGCCGGACTCGGCTGGCCTATATTCAGTGATATGCAGAATGAAGGGACAATTATCGAGAACGACCATTCCCGTATAAATAATTTAATCTGCATCCAGCAATTGCGTCAGGGCGAAAAAATGCCGGAAGGCCGTCAGGATAGTGTGCGCATGCCGAGCAGATACCTTTATTATCTTAATCCGGAACGTGACTATATCTGCGGGCGAATCGAATATTATTCGGTAAAAAATGCTCCCTGGCAGAAAGACAAATCCTGGCTGGATGGAGTGGAGCCTTACGAACTGCAGCCGGATACCAGAAATATCACCGAAGTGGCGGAATATTGCCAAACCGAGGGCGGCCAATGGTATCCATATAAGATAGAATTCAAGGTTTCCAGCTACGATTCTGATATTGGTGCACTTCGACCTTACAGCCTCAATAATGTGAAAACCGTTTATTTGAATACCGAGCCGGAATTTCCAGAAGATATTTTCGACCCGAATAACCTGCCGAAGAACTAAGTGAAACCTTTTAAAATCCGAGCTGGTCTGGCTCGGCTTTTTCGTGCGCTTTGTGGTATATGTGGGGAAAATTTTTCAAAAAATCTTATAATGACTGCCACAATCTTGCATTTTCCCCGTCATTGTTAGTGAAAGGATAAATTAGTTGGGCGAAACCGAGCAACAGAAAAATAGCCGGGACGATATTAAAACCGGCGAAACTTTGATGCCTCAGATGCTTGTGCGAAAATATGCATCAGCGGTGTTGGGGTTGTGTATCGCTCATACAAAAAACTTTCACGACAGTGAGGACATTATGCAGGAAGTATTCTTAAAAGCATTCAAAAAAATTCACACCTTGCGGGACATCGACCGTGTCCGTCCCTGGTTGATGCAAATAGCCCGGCGGATGTGCATCGATTATCACCGCAAGCGCCCGGCGGCACAGTCGTTACCTGAAAATTTACCGGCATCATCCGGAACCGGCGCCGAACAAGCGGAACGTTTATATGAGGCTATCTCGAAGCTGCCGGACAGCTACCGCGAGCCGATAACTTTGTATTATCTCGACGGCAGAAGTTGTGCCGGCGTAGCCAAGACCTTGGGGCTTAGTGAAGGTACTGTCCGAAGCCGGCTGGTTCGCGCCCGTCTCAGGCTGCATGAGATACTTTCGGAGGATATATAATGAATAATCAGGATAATTGTCAGAACCGCCGCGAAGCTATCGCCGCTCTTGTTCTTGGTGTATTGGATACCAAAAACGCAGATGAGCTTCGAAGGCATATCGAAGCCTGCCAAGGATGCCGAAAACTTTATCAGGATATGCTGGATGAGGAAAAAGATATCCGCACGACATTTCAAGTGATTGCCGATAAAGGACAAATTTTACAGAGTGACCTTATTGAAAAGCTGGATAAAAACGAGTCAGCAACTTCACCTCCACCAAAAACCATAAAAGCCGGCTGGGGCAAAATTATAAGAAATCCCCTGATAAAATTCGCCGTCGCGACAGTGTTCATTATAGTAATAACTGGCTTACATCAATTCAACATTTCAATTAAAGGAACAAGCGTAGTCTGGGCTGATGTAGCCGAGAGATTAAAAAATGTAAGTTCTTATAAAAGTCAGGGAAGGCGTGTTCTTACTGAAGTAGGCCAGGAAGAACCTTTTTTTCAATGTGAAATCCTGCGATACTTTTCACCAGAACATGGGTCTATAGAAGAATCGTATGAAAACGGCGAATTAGTAATGCTGGCCTACTGCTCGATTTCGGAAAAGTTAGCTCTAATCATTTTACCTAAGAACAAACTGTATTTTCGTTTCGAGTTAAATGAAGAATTACTGTCGGTGGTCGAATACACAAATCCTGCCAACACCGATGGAATGACGAAGTTGTTTGGTTCGGAGAGGTGCACAAGATTGGGCAGCAGAAAATTTGACGATGTTAGTGCCGAAGGATTTGAAGTGAAAGACGTGAAAGTACTTTCGCAGGTTCCACAATTTCTCCTTCACACCAAAGGTTTTGATATACGTATGTGGGTGAATAGGGAAACTTTACTGCCCATAAGAGTCGAGGGCGAAGGCTTTGTTAACAAATCTCTTATGTCCGGGCTTAAAGATTTCAAATACGAAGAAGTTATGCTCAATATTGAATATGATGTCCAGATCGACGAGAGTATTTTCGAACCAAATATCCCCGACGATTACATTTTAATTGATCCTGCTAATTTAGCGGAAAAAAGTGAGCTAACTATGTTGGGAATCGTGCCTTGTGGCGCTGTAATAATTGTCTATAAAAATATAAAAAAAAGACGCAATGTGAAGTACGCAGTAGATAATACCTGACCTGAAGGCTATCCATCAGACATTGCTGGTTACAGTTGCTTTTTGCGCATTGATTTTTTCTATGAGTGCGGGTAGTTCGGAAAGGTGGTTAATTTTGAGAATGCTGTCGGGGATTTTTTTGCCGAGATTCGTATAAGCGGTTTTAAGGACCGCCTGCATACCGAGCCTGATTGCGGGAATGATATCATTATCGAGGCGGTCTCCGATGAATAATATATTTTCCATAGCCTCACCGATTTTTTCGGCGGCGGTCTTGAACATCTGCGGATTGGGCTTGCGGAAATCGAATTCGTACGAATAAAGCCTGACCGTAAAGAAATCCAGTATCCCGATTTGTTCGAGATGTTTTTCAAGAGAATGGCCGTTGACGAAGGTATTCGAGACGATGCCGAGCTTCAGGCCGGAGTTTTTCAGAGCGGCCAGGGTCTGTTTGATGTCCGGCTCGGTCGTGGCGATTCTCCTCAAAGGCTCGTACCAGAAGCCTGCGTATTGGCGCCATTGTCGGCCGTCGAGCTTGATGCCTTTTTTTGTGCCGACCTTCCTTAGCAGTGCCATTGAATTGAAATCTTTTTTCGTTATACCGGAGATAAAATGACTGATGCGCAGTGATATGAGATTCCGCCAGCAATAATACTCGAAGTTGCCCACCGGCTGGTTGCAGCTTTTGAGATAGTCGTAGCTCAGCCTGGCCCCCTGTCGAAACAGTCGTATGGTTTTGACTTTGCCGAAGTTCAGGATCGTTTCACCGAGGTCGAATAATACCGCTTTGATTTGGTGTCCGGATTCCTGCATCCTGTGTTTTTCCATTCCTTTAGAGAAGCTTGTGACCTGTACGATTCACGACAAAAGCCTCATTTTCTTAGGGGCGGGACATTATCTCCGAAAGCTTCCCGCGTCCATTCTTCCATTTCCCTGTCCGAGATCATAGAGACACGGTCGGCGGTGTATTCGGCGTCAATTTTGTCTTTGACGTGCAGGACACGCGGGTCGTGCTTGGCGATTTCAATTTCGTACCGGCTCTCGATCCAGTGCTTGATGCCTGCGGCTCCTGTCTTGTCGGTTATAGCCACGCCGATGGGACGGTTGAGCAGCTTCTGCGTATTGAAGCAGTTGTATATTTCCTCGTTTTTCAACAGACCGTCGGCGTGAATTCCCGCCCGCGTGACATTGAAATCGGTCCCGACCAGCGGATAGTTCGACGGAATTTCCATCCCAAGCTCGTTTTTGGCGTACTCGGCAAGTTGGGTGATCGCCGCATAATTGACACCCGCGGTCATTCCTTTCAATTGAGCGTGCTCGACAACCAGCGCCTCGAGCGGCGGATTTCCCGTGCGCTCTCCGCTGCCGAATATCGCCGCATTGGCGGCACTGCAGCCGTAAAGCCATGCGGTTGCGGCATCGACCTGAACCTTATGAAAGTCATTGTGTCCGTGCCATTCAAGCTGCTCCGAAGGAACGCCGATTTTCCGAAGGCCATGAATGAGTTTCGGAACGCTTCTCGGCAAAGCCACGCCGGGCCAGGGCACGCCGAAGCCGAGTGTGTCACAGAGGCGAATCTTAACAGGCTTTTTATATTCGTCGGAAAGTTTCATCAGCTCCGAGGCGAACGGCAGAACGAAACCGTCGTAATCGGCTCGCGTGATATCCTCGAAGTGACAGCGGGGAATCACACCGTTATCCAGAGCCGCTTTGGCGATATCGAGATATGCGTTCATCGCTTGTGCTCTGGTCTTGCGCAGTTTAAGAAAAATATGATAATCGCTGGCCGAAGTCAGGATGCCGGTTTCGGTCAGTCCCATCTGCGAGACCAGCTTAAAATCGGCGGCGACGGCACGGATCCAGCCTGTAATTTCCGGATATTTGTAATCCCTCTGCTTGCACAGCTCGACCGCTTTCCTGTCACGTTCGGAATATAAAAAGAATTCGCACTGGCGGATTAATCCTGTACCGCCGTCGATCTCGTGCAGAAGGTCGTACACCCTCAGGATTTGTTCGGGCTTGAACGGCGGGCGGGCCTGCTGGCCGTCCCGGAATGTCGTATCGGTTATCCAGATATTTTCCGGAATTTCGTACTCGACTTCATTTTTATCAAACATGATCCGCGGAAAATCGGAATATGGAAAAGTTTCCCGATACAGATTGGGTTTTCCAACATCGACAAGTTTAAGGTTTTTATTGGCCATCTATTTTCTCCAGTACTTTTTTGTTCGATACGAACCTGGCAGTGAGTATTACACCCAAGGCCCCAGTTTTGTTCGGAATCGCCGTTATATAAAATATTAGCCGAGATGGGATTCGAACCCATACGCCCGTAACGAGCAGGGGATTTTAAGTCCCCAGCGTCTGCCATTCCGCCACTCGGCCAGACGGCATAAGCTAACGTATTTGGCGGTATTTTGCAAATAGTTTCCTTAAAATCCCCATACACATCGGATATGGGAGGATTTCGGATTTGTTAATAAAACCGGCGGAAAAATTCGAACCGCATCGGGATTTTATGAATCTGAGTACAAAATACTGGATATCAGTTAAATCGTGGTTTTAGTCGAGACAGGACGTGTCTGATTCGCTCTGTCTGCTTCGCCAGGCGGATTTGACGGTCGAGGGCATTAATTTCCATGCTCTCGCTCGTCAGGGAACGTGCTCTGTTGATTCTCTTTGTCGCATCGTTTAATTTGCCCATAGTCAGATACACGAAGGCCGAATCTCTTAAGGCGCCAATATGTTCGCTTTGAATATCGAGCGTATGACCGAAAAGTTCCGCCGCTTCTTCCAGCTCCCCTTTTAAGGTGCTGGTCAGACCCAAGTAATAATAGGCGTCCGCATTGGCCGAATCAATGTCAATCGCCCTCAGCAGGCAGTGTGTCGCGCAGCCCAGGTCGCCTATCGTCAAAAACATCGAACCCATCGAAACTAATGTGTTCGCATCCTCCAAAGCCAGCTTCAATTCCGAAACAAGGTAGGACCTCGCCCGTGTTTTTTCTTCCGTCATTAAGGCGATCTGGGCCAGTCTGTATCGCGGCCCCTGTATGGTATCGTCCGTATCGAGAGTTTGTTCGTATAGCTCCACGGCCCTGTTATAATCACCGTTACTGAAAGCAATCTCCCCGAGGTAGAACATCGCGGCTGCGAAATTTGGATTGAACTCGAGAATCCGATTGAACTTTTCCTTCGCCGATTCCGTATCCCCCGACTCGAGCAGAAATAGTCCGAAATCGAAAATCACGTCGAGGTCGCCCGGATTCTGACGTATTTCGGTAAGGAAATATTCCTTTGCCGTTTCACGGTCACCATCGAACCAGGAAGCCTGAGCGATTCGATAGTTGATTTGCGGATGACTCGGTTCGAGTTCGGCCGTCCGAAGCCAGCAGCGGATTGCTTTTGCATATTCTCTCCGGGCAAAAAGACTGTTGCCGATATTATAATAACATAATCCACAAGTGGGCTTGATCTGCTGGGCAAGATAGAACATCTGCTCGGCCAGATCGTGCAGGCCCATTTCCGTATAGGTGATAATTCGGTTGCAGTAGCACGGCTCGAACTCAGGATCAAGCTCTTGAATGTGCTCGAAAGTGCTGATAGCCAGATCGTATTGGCCCGTGCGCGTGTAATCAACTGCGAGAGAATTTAATATCTCCAGATCGCTCGGATTATACTGCAGGGCGATTTCATATTCATTGATCGCATCTTCAAACCGGTCTATGGCGTCCAGGGTAAGCGCTTTATTGAAATGCCATGAGCCGTTCGATGGATTTATCTCGAGGGCCGAATCCAGTGCGTCGAGTGCCTGGGACATTTTGCCGTCTTCATACAGCTCGTGAGCTTTGCGTGCCGTGCGCTCGGCCTTGTCAAAGGAGCCAAATTCCATGTCGTCGAAAAGCATATTTTTACCTTATTTAGAGTCTGTTCATAGGGTATATACGCAGTTACCAACGGCTTTATCGCCCATAAAGCGGCGTTGCCTTAGCAGTTTTCGGGTGTAGGACGGGCTTTTATTCGGCGGCAAATTTTTACTTGACAGTTGGTTTATAAGCTCTTATAAACCGGCTGGTTACCGTCAGAAAACAAAACGTATTAAGCCGGAGCATTTTTTGTGCCGGACTGTTTTTCTGGAAAGTCGCTGTTGATAGTCTTATAATGTACCACTATTAAACGGCCGCTATTAACCTTGGAGATATTAAGATATGATTAAAGAAATAAAGGGCCAGATCACAGCCGGTAAGGGCAATTATGCCGTTGTAGTGAGCAGGTTTAACGAATTTATAACTTCGAAACTGCTCGGCGGTGCGATAGATTGCCTCCAGCGTCATGGCGCTTCCGACGAACAGATATTCGTTGTTTGGGTGCCGGGTTCTTGCGAGATTACTCAGGCCGCCAGGAAGCTCGCCAATAGCGGCAAATATGCCGCGGTCATTTGCCTCGGTGCTGTAATACGTGGCCAGACCGCCCATTACGATTACGTCTGCCAGCAGGTAGTTCGGGGGATCGGGCAAATCAACTACGATTCGGCGACACCGGCGATTTTCGGCGTCCTGACTTGTGAGACTTTCGAGCAGGCGGTCGAAAGAGCCGGAACCAAGATGGGTAATGCCGGCGCGGACGCGGCACGAACGGCCATGGAAATGGCAAATGTGATGGAACAGATATAGCACACAGCTTTATAGCTGGTGGGCAGAGCCTACCCTGCGAACAACGAACAATGAACTTTGATAAAAGAACAAGGGCCAGAGAGCTTGCTATGCAGGCGTTATATCAGCTTGATGTTCAGGGCGAAGATATACTCGGGCACTTGGAGAAGTTCTTTTTGGAATCGGATACGGACAATTTTGTAAGGAAGCTTGCCTCGGAGTGGACAAAAGGGACCTGGGACAATCTGAAACAGTGCGACGAGTTTATTGCGGACTCGACGATTAAGTGGGAGTTCTCAAGGCTTTCGCCTGTGGACAGGAGTATTCTGAGATTGTCCGTGTTTCAGTTGAAATTCTGCCCCGATATCCCGGCGAAAGTTATTATTAATGAGGCCATCGAGCTTGCTAAAAAATTCAGTACCGACAAGTCCCCCGCATTTGTTAACGGAGTGCTCGACGCCATCCTGAAAAAAAAACCGGATGAAAAAAGTTTCGCTGGTGAGTAACTCTTTCTTGACACCGCAGCCCCGGTGCTCGTAATATAAGGATTAAGGATCGAGGATCGAAATGAAGACGATCGCAGTATTAAATCAAAAGGGAGGTGTGGGCAAGACCACGACAGTGACTAATATTGCCGCGGCCCTTGCCGTCGCCGGTGCGAAGGTCGTCGTTATTGACCTTGATCCTCAGGCACATCTGACAATTCATCTCGGTCTCGAGCCGCAGAAAATCGAGTCCGGCTCATATAAAGTTCTGACGCAATCGGCCGGTTTTGACGGCGAAATCCTGATGGTACGTCCTAATTTGTGGCTGCTGCCGGCGAATATCGACCTTGTCGGCGCCGAGAGCGAGCTGGTCAGCGTGGTCGGAAGAGAGACGATTCTGCGGGAGGCAATGGAAGCCAGCGGGGAAAATTTCGACTATTGTCTGATAGATTGCGCCCCTTCGCTCGGATTGCTTACTCTTAACGCCCTCGCCGCTGCCGAAGAGGTTTTAATCCCTCTTCAGCCGCATTTCCTGGCCCTGCAGGGATTCGGCAAGCTGTTGCAGACAATCGAGCTTGTCAACAGGAGGATAAATACGGACCTGAGGGTCAAAGGGGTTTTGCTGTGCATGTTCGACAGCAGGGCTTCGCTTCCCAACGAGGTCAAGGCCGACATCGAACAGTTTCTCAATAACGCACGGGGGACCAACAGCGCCTGGGCCGAGGCTCAGATGATACCTGTTTTTATCCGGAGAAATATCAAGCTCGCCGAGGCGCCCAGTTACGGCAAAACAATCTTCGAATACGAACCGAATTGCAACGGTGCCGAGGACTATAAAAAAGTCGCCGAATACCTGCACGCCCAATACCAGGAGGCTTACGCCTCGGAGCATGCGGAATCCGTCCCGCAGATCGAGCTTGCATCGCAAGACACAGCAGACGGCTCTTTGGAAAATGCCCCCACCGAGCAGGTTCAGGAGCAATCCGATTCACAGGAATCCCAGTCGGCGGAACCTGCTTACATTGATATAAATCAGGTTGAGTCTTCTGACGATACTGAACAGCCGCGTGAAGAACCGCCGATTGAAATCAAAGAAATCCAGCCGACAGAATCTCAAGCACCGGCGGAATTCACGGAAACTACAACCGATCCAAACCAGCCCAATTCCGACCAGCAGCAATATTAAAATCGTTTAATCTCATATCCGGGGGCGATTTAGGCCACTTGAATAACATGTGTTCGAGTGTATTGAATTGGGTTCGTTTTCTTGTCCCGGCGTAGTCTCATACGATGCCGGATTTGCCATATTTAGTTGTAATGAAAGAGCTTATGCCGATTTAAGTCCAACCTAAATTGGCTTTGTTTTTTCAACTTCCTTTCCTTGGGTCTTGTATCTGTTGTCTTGTGTCTTTTTAAAATTGGGTTCGTTTTGCATTTTTTTACCACGGCCCGTTCGACTCCGCTCAGGGCAAGTTTGTTCCCCCATAAATAACTTAAAACTCAAAATTCAAAACTAAGAACTATATTATAGAATTTCCGCCTTAATACAACCAAAATCCCCGATTTTCGGCGAAAATGTCCATGACTCGCCACTCATATTGAAAAATTTACCGAATACCTCAAATCCCCCCTGGGTATGATATCCCCCTATTTTATTGGCCAGCCGCCGTGTGTGCTTATTATTTCGTCAATCTGTTTCATCAATCGTATTGTTTCTTCCAATGCGACAGTTATCTTCTCGTAATGTCGAATATCATCAGCAGACAAGTTCCTTTGCCTTCTGTCCTTTAGCCATTTTTCACAGACTTGGTAGCCGCCGATATAAAAATCCCAAATATCTGGAGCGATCCCTTCAAAGTACTGGCCCTTATTTATATAAACCTTGCCATTTTGAGGTTTGTCTGCATAGGCGATATATTTAGGATAGCCTTTTTCAACTATATTAGAGCCTTCTATATCAAAGGCTGGTAATAGTTTGTCATCTTCCAGAATTTCAGATTCCATTAAATGTAATTTTGTAAGTTCAGAACCGACTTTACACAACTTCTTGAAGAGTTCCTTATTTGAAGGTATTGGAATTCGAGGAAAGTCAATTTTCAAAAATTGTGAATATTTTTCCCGATACTCAGACGAATAGAAAATACTGTAGATATAATTTAACACATCCTCTGGTCCGAATGTGCTATGCATATTCCCGTGACCAGTACTTATAAATTCGAATTTTGTTTTATGACATAAAGATGTAACAAATTGTTTACTTAAATTTGGTACCCTATTAATTTTGTCGAATTCCCATTCGCTCTGATCAAATAATTCATCTTTTTTTCCATCCTTATACAAGTATAAAGGGAAAACTGAAGATCCATCTTTTACTTCTACAAATAAGGCTGGTGTCGGAGTATTTGACACTACAGCATGGCGCCACGTGCTAACCTTAGTCTGTCGCACTAAATTAAGGCATATATTTTCTCGACCAACAACGTGATCGATAAGCTCTCTCCTGGGATAGTCCATCGTTACATCGCTATAATAACAATGCCTTCTATCAAATGGCCTATACCAAATACTTAGAATTCTGTCTCTCCACGCGTTGTCTTTCAATAATTTTTGACGAGCAGCATTTAATTTCCAATCCCTATTATCTTTAAGATTATATTTCACGCACAGCTCCTCATCTTCTATTTTAATATCACGCATATCACGTATACGATTGTTGATATCATCACTACTAAAGCCAATTGCGAAGTGGTCTCTATGGCTCTGAAATCCTAAAACATTAGTATGCATTACATTGCATATGCTTTCATATTTATTGTACTCCTTTTCTAGCGTGGTATTAGTTGTCTTGAATAAGTAGTGTGGTGTAACTGGAGCGATTTCTTTCCAACTAGTTTTTCTAATATCATTTGCTAAAAGCCAATCATATTTTATTTTTCTTTGGCCGAACAAATCTGAATGATAAACTATTGCTGGTTTACTATCATAAGAAGTTTTAACAAATATGGAAATTGCTACTCCCTGTTGGATATCGAAAACGTTCACATCCCTTGAGCCATCAGGACATGTCTCTTTTTTCTTTTGATTGCCATGTAAGTCAAGGACATATATTTCATCGAAAGTCTTCATAAGAGACTGGCGCATACCTCGAAAAGTCGGATTGTCGAGATAACTGTGATTTGTTATTAGAGCAAGGATGCCAATGCCAGTCTTTTCAATACGATGCTGACCAAAACGGATAAACTTTACATAATCGTCTTGTAGCCATTTTGGATTTTTTTCTCCGAGGGGCTTACCATCTACTTGATAATAATCTTTAAGCAACCTTCCTATGAAGTTTGGAATCTTTTTTCCTTTTTCATCAATCATCCAACTTTTATTTTCAGAGTGACCAGCATAAGGTGGATTACCACTAACAACCATTATAGGCAAAATTCTTTTTATTTCGTTAGCTTCTCTTGCTTCTTCAGCTATCCATTGGGCAAAGAGTGATTTTGCTTTTTCTTCTGCTTCTTCGAGAGTATTCGTCAGATAGACGCCGAGGCGGTCGTCAGAATCGAATTCATAACCTGTTTCAGCAAGTTCAAGACCAAGCTTCATGTGACAGATAGTATAAGGAGCCATCATAAGCTCGAAACCAAAGATACGTGGTAGGAGGTGGTCTTTGACGTATGATGACCAAGTTCCTTTCTGGCGTTTGAATTTACCTTGTATCTGATTGATGACCTCAAAGAGAAACGTTCCGGTACCAACAGCAGGATCGAGAATTAGAAGTTTATGCTGTTTTGTGTTTTTGATTCTTGAATCATCTGCAAGGCCTCGTTTTAGGCCAAATTTTTCTTTAAGGAGTATATCGACACTGCGGACAATATAAGAGACAACTTCATCGGGGGTATAATAAACTCCGCGTGTTTTCTTTAACTTTTTATCATATTCAGAAAGAAAGGTTTCGTAGAAGTGGACGACCGGATCTTTTCGTCCCGTATGACGGGCGAAATCTTTAAGAATCGTACCCATATCACAGTGGCGCAGAAGTTCAACAAGGTCATCCACAAGCCAGGCGATTCTGTCATCAAGATCAGGACCTGCAATGTGATTAAAAGTTTTACGTAAGAAAGGATTTGTTTTAGGAAGAAGATATGCTGCAGAATCACGGGAAAACTTCTTACTTTTTTCATCTATACCGTGAAAAACAGCGTGAGGATCTTTGCCGTAAAGAATAATATCATCAATGTGGCAACGCGCACTAAAAAGGCCGTAACAGATAGTCTGAGCGTACATATCGGCGAATTGCTCTTCAGTTAAATCATGCAGCAGGACTTCCTTAAATGCCTCGAACTGTGAATGTAAAGTACCTGTTTGCTGTTCGGCGGAAAAAGTATTTTGTATGATTTCTCGCAATAATTTTGCGATGCCTGCCATTTTTATTGAAAGGTTTTTTGCAGTAGTTATTCTTTGTGGCTCGTGGTCGAGAAAAAGCCTTATAAGTAATGAGACTTTTTCAATTCTTTCTGGTGTGGTTGTGAATTTTCCTCCTGATTCTTCGGCGAGTTTAAAAGATAGGTTTTTCTCGCCATTTAGATATAGATGAAAATCAATATAATCTGTAAGAATGAAATTATCGAAACTTTTAAGATAGCGGTCTTTAATCTGTTCGCTTTTGGCTTCTTTTGCCAAATCCTTTCCAATATCCTTACACTCAATATAACCAATAGTCTGGTCAATTTTTCTTTTTCTGATAGAAACTGAGAAATCCGGAGCGCCACAGTCTATTTTCTTAGGCTCATTAGTTGCAGTTATATTTTGTTTAATTCCCTCTATTAAAACCTTTAAAGTTGGCCGATGTGTATGTTCAGTTGAATCTCCTCTAAGATAGGCTTTATTTATCTCACTTATATAATTTTTGAAAAGCTCGCTTTGCATATTATAGTTTTAATTTTACCGCCGTTTCATTATTCCTAAAATCTCAATTTGACGCGTTTTTCAGAAAAAGTTAAAATACAACCGCTCATAACGAAAATCAAGTGTTTTAAAAGACAAAATAATCCCGTTAAATCTCGTTAGTCCGGCAGATTCTTCACCGGCGGAATCAGCGATGTTAAAATCTACAATCAAGCCGTAACGCCATAAACTAACTACCGATTCAGGAGTCCGCGGACTTTCATCCACTCGGCGCAGCGTTCGGGCCATGTTGAGATGACTCCGAACTTTTTCTCGATGGCTGTGCCGTGTGAGCCGTTTTGGTAGATGTGCATTTCCGCCGGGACACCGGCTTTGCGGAGAGCGAGATAGAAAAATATGCTGTTTTCCGCCGGTACCGTTGTGTCCTGATTGGAATGAACTAAAAACGTAGGTGGCGTTTTGTCTGTCACCTGCTTTTCGTTGGAAAGATTCTCGACGAGTTTTTGGTCGGGATTTTGCCCTAATAAATTTCGCTTGGAGCCGCCGTGGGTGTAAGTATCGTCCAGGGTAATCACCGGGTAAAGGAGTATCATAAAATCGGGCCGGCAGCTCACCTTATCAATCGAGTCTTTCGGATCGTAGTAATTATTTTGAAAATGGGTGCCAGCACTCGAGGCCAGATGTCCCCCGGCGGAAAATCCCATAATCCCGATTCGCTGTGGATTGAGGCCCCATTCTTCAGCGCGGCTCCTGACGACTCTGACAGCCCTCTGGGCGTCCTGCAGCGGAGCCGGATGGCCGTAACCTACGCCGCCGTGGCGATACTTCAAAATAAAACCGGCCACGCCGATCGAGTTGAGCCAATCGGCGATTTGTTGTCCCTCGCGATCCATCGACAGGTGCCCATATCCGCCGCCGGGACAAATCACTATCGCCGTACCGGTGGCGGTCTCTTTGACCGGCAGGCAAATCGTCAGTGTGGGTTTGTCACCGTCTTTGTTGCCTTTGGCGCCTGGAGCGCCGTTTGGCCAGAGCAGCTCGGTGGATTGTTTGGTTTTTTGGGTCGCTGAAATCGTACAGGTTAACGCCGCTGTGACCAGGAAACTGGTAAGTAAAATTCTTGGGTATTTATTCATCTTTGAAGCTCCTGTAAAAATTAATCAAGATGAGTTGGATTCTGGAGAAGGTCCTTTATGAAATGCAGGAAACGTGCCGCATAGACCTCGGTGATTTCCTTGGTGTCGACCGATAGTGCCAGGCTGGTCATTTTGCGAACCGACGGACTGCCGTCCACGGGGACAACCGTTCTTATGATATTTCCCACAGCTAAGATGGTGTTGGCCGGCGGCGGCACAATACCGAAAAAGGAATCGATACCGTACACGCCGAGGTTGCTCAGCGCAACTGTTTCGCCTTCGATATCTTCGAGGCTCAGTTGGTTGTCACGCGCCTTGTCGGTAAGCAGTTTTTCCTCCAGTGCTATTTCGGGCAGAGTTTTTTTTCCGGCGTCCTTAATAACAGGCACAACAAGGCCCTGCGGGGCATTGACGGCGAAACCGACGTTGACATGGTCGGCAATTTCGATATTTTCGCCGCTCAGCCTGCCCGCCATAAGGGGATATTCCTGAACCGCCACGGCAAGAGCGTGAATGTAAAATGTATTTGTGGTAATCTTGATGCCCAGCGATTTTCTGAGTCTGGGGCGAATGGCCATCAGCTCGGTGACATCGGCTTTCGTCTCCATATAGCAGCATGGCTTGCTCAGCTTGGATTTTAACATTCTCCGGCCGATGAGCTTTTGGATTCTGGTCAGCGGTACATACATTCTATTTCTTATATCAGGTAATAAAATATTCAGGACATTTAATTGAACTGAACTAACCACGGGTATTTTAACATAACTTTTTTAGTGTGCAAGCACGGAAAGTCTTTTGATTTCGGAAGAGTCCACATCTTCGAAACGGTATGTCCCGCCTAAGTCTTGACGAGTGCTGTGCTCTGATGTAATATACCAGCGGAATGTTCGCTTTTTGTATATACGGGCAAATAAAATCTGCATGTGTTCGAGAAAGAGGTTTGTTAATAAAAGTAGTTCGGGAAAAAATGTATAGATTTTCACAAATTTTTCTGCTGTTTTTTTTGCTATTATCTGCATCCTGTACACGGTCTCCCCGTCCGGCCGGTAATAATGAAACCGACTATACTGTCGGGGAAGTTCTTTTCTCAGATGATTTCTCGGGCGATTTGTCGAACTGGCTCGCCGAAGGCCGGCAGCCCGAAATTATCGGTGGGCGGATGAATCTGGACACGCCTGTTGGCACGACTCTCTGGTTAAAACCGTGGCTTCAGGGCAATGTCATGATCGAGTACGATGTCACTGTCGTCGATAATGGCGGGCCGAACGACAGGGTCAGCGACTTGAACTGTTTCTGGATGGTCACCGATCCATGTCACCCGGAGAATCTTTTCGCCGCAAGCGAGCAGCGCGCCGGTGTTTTCGAGCGATACCATAATCTGAATCTGTATTATGTCGGTTACGGCGGAAATACGAACACAACGACGCGATTTCGCCGGTATAACAACGGCAACCGTGAACTGCTCGGCGAATATGCCGATGGCCCGCATCTGATTACGCCAAACTATAAATATCATATTCAATTGATACGCTGCGGGAATATCGTGGAATATTGGCGTGACGGCGAGCGCCTTTTCCGCTACGAAGACCCCCGGCCCTATAACAGGGGTCATTTCGGATTAAGGACTGTCCAGAACCACCTTATGATGGAAAATTTCCGTGTCGTACATTTACATCCGGCACAGAAAAAGTAATCCAACAAAGACATATCCATCCTATAAAGATTTAACAGGCAGGTGCTTGCGGATTTTATCGAGTCTGTGGTATTAGGGGCTTCAAGCTGGCATTCTGGTATAAATTTTCGGCTTTTTTACTTAATCCGGGAGGGATTTATTCCGATAGAATCGTTGAGTACGTAATAATGGAATATATTCGGCTGTTAGGAAGGTCCGTGAATATGGGAATTCAAGACCAGTTGGAAAACGTTATTTACACTGAATTGCCCTCTGAGGGAATACAGATGGGCGACGAGCTTAAAGCTCTGAACGACATTGTCACTGAAAAGAACGATTGTGATGTAATTGTAGATTTTTCCAAAGTCGAGATAATAAATTCGTCGAACATCAGCAACCTGCTGATACTACGCAGTCTCCTTCAGGATAAAGGTCGCCGGTTGATTCTCTGTGGTATGAGTACGGTTACCAAGTGTATTTTTGTTGTTGCCGGACTTGCCGATGTTTTTGTTTTTATCGATGATAAGTGTGCCGCCCTGGAAGCCGTTAAAGATTCCGATTAATCCCCTCTTTTAATTTCCCACCGATTTTTTAACCTCAGGATTTGTAACGCTGCTAATCCGAATAATGTGAGTGAGGAAAGTTCCGGAACTGTTTCGGTATTCTGGTTGTATCCGTTTCCGGGATAAGTCCGTCCGGGCATTTTACGTAAATCCGCAAGAGAATGTCCCCGTCCGGTCTCTCCGTCCAGTGCTTCTAAAGCAGTTACATCGCCGGATTGAGCATTATCTATATATGTTGCGGAGTTTCCTGAAATATAGATAATCTCTCTGTCCGAATCCCCGAGACAGGAATAATATCGAAAACCGTGCCAGAGCGGATAGCACACCGATCCCAACAAATAACAGCCGCCTGTTATTCTGTATAAGGTGTCATCGAGAAAAGCGTATTGATTCTCCAGGGCGTAATATATCCATTCGATGTTGTCACCTTCGTTGAAACTGCCGTACACCCGTGCCGTACAAGTCAGACCGACCAAGTTATATCCGTACAGGTCCCAACCCGCCCTGCTGCTTTCTATGCCGTACCGGGTGCAGTTAAGATTGTTCTCACGGATGGGGACGGCTCTGACTTTCTCTGCCGGTAAAATCAAAAATAAACCGACAAAAAATAGAATACAGGGTTTTTTGAATGAAACTGCTGCGGCGAACCGTATTGACCGGCAGAATTCTTTGAAGAGATGATTGCGAAACAAAAAAACTGCGAACAGACCTGGTGCCACAGGGATAAGATTTCTCTCGCCAAGCCTGTTTCGCAGCCAGTTTCCAGACGATTTCCAATACTTTCGCCTTCCCGTTCCGTGGGAACCGGCATCCTTAATCGATCCCTCCATGGATGCTTTCCTTAATATTACTTCCTGTAGTCCTTATGTAGGCATTAGTAAGTGCCAAATCCGTTATAATTACTATTATCGGACTATTGATTCGTAAATCAATCTCTTTTTTCCAAATTTTTTTCCTCCGGATTTTTTCATTGCGGACTGTGATTTGATTTAGGACAAAAAATTGCGTTTCGGCACGAACGCGGTATAATGGGAAAGAACAGGTTCCTCGAAGGGGAAATCTATCTTTTGGCCGGTGAATTTGCCGGACAGCTAATACTTTGGATGGAAAGGAAGCATTATGAAACTCACAAAGTTTGTATTATGCGCGGTTGTGCTCGGTTTTGTCGGTTTGTCTCGTGCAGATTACGGTGAAAAGCAATTCTGGTTCTGGGCCAAGACTCCGCCGATGGGCTGGAATAGCTGGGACTGCTACGGCCCTACCGTTACCGAGCAGGAAGTCAAAGCCAATGCCGATTATATGGCCGAACATCTCAAGCAATACGGCTGGGAGTATGTAGTCGTCGATATCCGCTGGTTCGTTGAAAACACGAAGGCCCACGGCTACAACCAGCGGAACCCTAAATACGTAATGGACGAATTCGGGCGTTTTATGCCGGCCGAGAATAGGTTTCCATCGGCTGCCGAAGAAAAAGGATTCAGACCCTTAGCCGACTACATCCATGAAAAAGGTTTGAAATTCGGTATTCATATCATGCGGGGCATTCCGGTTCTGGCCGTCAAAACCAATACGCGCATTTACGGCAGTAGTGCCCGCGCCGCCGATATTTACAGCCCGCGTATGCAGTGCCGGTGGCTCAGGGACATGTACACCATCGATGCCAAAAAAGAAGGCGCCCAGGCATACTATGACTCGATATTCCAGCTTTACGCCTCGTGGAATGTTGACTATGTCAAGGTCGATGACCTCTCGAGTCCGTATCACCGGGAGGAGATCGAGCTAATTCGCAAAGCCATCGATAAATGCGGCCGACCCATCGTCCTGAGCACCTCGCCGGGGGCCACTCCGTTGAATGCGGCCGACCATGTCGCGCAGAATGCGAATCTCTGGCGGATTTCTAATGATTTCTGGGACAGATGGCAAGATATCGTCGAGATGTTCGAGAGGTGCAAGAACTGGGTGCCCTACGTCGGACCCGGTCACTGGCCGGATGCGGATATGCTGCCTTTGGGAAGAATCAGTATTCGCGGCGAAAGGGGTAACGACCGCAGAACGCGCCTGACTCCGGACGAGCAATATACGCTAATGTCACTGTGGTCCATTTTCCGCTCGCCTTTGATGTTCGGTGGAGATTTGCCCAGCAATGACGATTTTACGCTGTCACTAATCACCAACGAAGAGGTCCTGGCCGTAAATCAGAAAAGCATGAATAACAAAGAGCTGTTTAACCGGCAGGGACATATCGCATGGGTAGCCGATGTGCCCAATACCGGTGAAAAATATCTCGCACTGTTCAATACGCACGATCCCGGCACCGGCACGGCGAAGACCGAGCCGATTAAGGTGACATTCAAGGAAATCGGTCTGTCCGGACAATGCTCCGTAAGGGACCTGTGGGCCAAAAGGGACCTCGGTGTTTTTACGGATGAATTCACCGCTCAGATCCCCTTCCACGGTGCTGGTTTGTACAGGATAAGATAGCTGTAGTTTATTCGATTAATCGCAGCCGTTTAATGAATGAAATAAGGGAAGTTATCTTTACTTAGCATTCTTTTTATGGTATGATTGTTGTATGGCAAAAATTGTTTTTCCAAAAGTGCAAAGGACGGCCTTTTCGGCAGGCTCGGCCTTCGGCAAATCGGATGAGAAATCCTACTGGCTGTCCAAAACGCCCGCCGAACGCTTGCAGGCCGTCGAATTGATGCGGCAAATTATCTATGGCTACGATCCATCTACCACAAGACTTCAAAGAGTTCTTGAGATTGCTCAACGCTCGTAAAGTCGAGTACCTCCTAATCGGCGGATATGCGGTCGGTTACTTCGGTTATCCGAGAGCCACCGCAGATATGGACATTTGGATAGCAATGAATCCCGCCAATGCAGAAAAGATTGTCACGGTACTGAAAGAATTTGGTTTTGACCTTCCTGATTTATCCACTGAATTGTTTTTGAAGGAATGGCAAATAATCCGTCTCGGTGTGCCGCCTGTCAGAATAGAAATCTCAACGTCCATTTCCGGTGTTGATTTTAGCGAGTGCTACGTCGAAAAAGTTGTTACTGAACTGGATGGTGTGCAAGCGAATTTGATCAGCCTGGACCATCTGAAAATTAATAAAAAGGCCTCCGGCAGACACCACGATCTTGCTGATCTCGATAACCTGCCATAGACTATAAAGCATCATTTAATTACAGGCAAACGGTTAGCAGCCACTGTGCGAGTGTAGTGGACGAAATATCATCTGTCGTCAATCGTTGCTAAGGGGGCTGGTGGTTATGAATCTTCGGTTTCACCGCCGGTGACTTCCAGGAATTGCGTTTCCAGAGAGCGGCCTTCGGCCAATTTACGGGGTGCGATGTCCATATCCAGAACGCATCGCAGGATAGCGGTGATAACAGTGTCCTGATTGATTTTATCTTCGGAGAGATTTAGTGTAATCAGATATTCCGCCGAACCTTTGGCCGAACTTTTGCCGGTTTGCGGGAGCATTTTTATGCTGCGAACGCCCCGGATTGAATTGAGTTTTTCAAGCTCATTATTTTGCAGAGTTCGTGACAGGCAGAGGTTATATTCCCTGTCCGCTCGCGTTATCTCATCTACTGAGCCGGTCAACACAAGATTGCCGTGATTCAAAATCGCCACGTGGTCGCACAGCTCCTGTACCTCACCTAAGTTGTGGGAGCTGACGACGATTGTTGCTCGCTGCTGTAACTGTTTGATCAAATCCCGAATCTGCCTGGCGTTTGCCGGGTCGAGTCCCGATGTCGGCTCGTCGAGAAGAATTACTTCCGGATGGCCGAGAAACGCCTGGGCGATTCCCAGCCGTTTGATCATGCCGTGTGACAGGCTGCCCACCCGCCTTTTGGCTACCGATTTGAGTCCTACCAGCTCGAAGCTTTGTATGACTTCATCCCGCGCCTGCTGTGTCGTGCGGCCGGCCAGGAGCCGGAAAAAAACGAGTTGATCCAGAATGGGTACGTTGCGCTGGAACTGCGCATCCTGCGGCAGAATGCTAAGGCGTCCCTGCAGGCGGGAAATGTACTGCGTATCGATATCGAGGACCTCGACCGTTCCGGCATCGGCCTTAAGGAAATCGGCGACGATGGAAAACAGCGTGGTCTTGCCGGCGCCGTTCGGTCCGAGCAGGCCGAAAATGGAATTGACCGGCACATCGAAGGTGACATTATTGAGGGCCTGGATGCGCCCGAATCTTTTCGATAATCCTTTTATGGAAACTACATGGTTCATTTTCAAGCCTATGTATCACGTTTCTCGAAACGGTAATATCCCGCCATCAGGAAAACAGCCGCATAAACCAGGCACGCCACGGCCGCACTAAGCCAGTGCATCGGTGACGGATGGAGTAGGTGAGATTGCCAGCCCCACGGCAGGGCATACAAAAGATATTTGGCCGGTTTCCATGCAATACTGCCCGCGAGAGCCAGGATCAGTGTTCCGGCGATTATCACCTTGGCCAGGACCAGTGAAAGAAAAGGCGAATCCACGGTTGCGGAAATCATCGAACAGACGGCGATATACGGCACCATGAGAACCGAAAGCGCCAGAAATCCCCACGCCGCCCAGCCAATTAGCGCCATTGCCGGATAGATTCTGGTCTTGGCCCCGAGATAAAGAGTAATCGTGGCGACAATTATCGCCATAACCACGGTGGAAAATAAGACGGTCCCGATGAAACGGCCGAAATAGATATTGCTTCGTTCGGTTCGCAACAGAAGATAGCGCAGGCCGTGACTCTGGATGTCACCGCTGACCTGGTTGTATGCCAGAAAGGAAATGACGAAAGGCATGCCGAACAGCAGCACTAAAAAAATCGCCGATAACAGAGCCGGTTTTTCCTCGAGCAAAAACTTCGTCCACGGATCGAAATCGGAATCGTTTAGTTCCTCTCCGGGCGCTGGGGTACCATTCGGATTGTTTATATAGGCTCTTTGCTGTGCGGCGTTTTGCTCGATGATTTCCTTGAAGGTTTTTTGTCCCAGTATCCACTGGGTGATTGGCTGGCCGATATTGATAATTGTGGTCCTGACGATTTGGGGATCGGTGTGGCCCATTTCACGCTCCTGCTGGATTATCAACTGCTCGACGGGCATGATAAGAATATGGGCCACGCTCAGACCGAAGACCAGCGCGACCAGCAGATAGACCAGCCCGGCACCGCTGCGGATCGCATATTTGCTCCAGTACAGGCTGATAAGATGCATATGTTCGAACGTGAGCGTTTTCAGGTTCATATTACATTGTGTCCCCGATAAGCCGGCTTTAGTTTGTCAGGTCGTCCTTAAAGGTAGTATTCAAGAGGATAAGCGTCAGCGCCGGATATATCAGACCGACAATTGACATTATATTGAAACCTCCTCCCAGCTCTGGGGCGAACATCAGCCCGGAGACTATACTGCTGACTACGGAAAAGATGCCGTAAGCATTACCAAGCATCCAGCCCATAACCTTTTTCTGCTTGATATAGCCGATTCCCGACAGGAGTAAAAGCACATTGGATATGATTGAAAGGACAAAGACAAAGATGAACAGAGGAAGCCCCATTTCCTGAAAAACTTCAATCTGAGTTCTTTGAGCTTCTTCCATCTGGTCGGTGGGTATCATTCCTATCAACGCAAAAGAAGCGGCAAAGAATAACAGCCCTATGGAACCAAAACCGAAAAATACAAAATTAATCACTGCAAGGGCCGTCAAGCCGCCCGGGCGCTTTTCCTGATTCATCAGTTCTTCCTTTCCTGTAATTGCTCGACTGTTTCAATATTTTCGTATCGATTCGTTGTCCCATCCCTCGGAAAGATTCACTACAGGTTCAATTTCGGTGATTTATATAGTATTTACTCTCTGTTGTCAAAGATGAATTTTGGCAGGCGTTTTTTTCTTGTGAACGGCGTTTCGCTGTTGTAGATTGCGCAGCAAAGGCGGCTACAGGAATGAATTTTGGAGTAACACAGAAAAAGCAGCAGGAGCTTGAGGCCAGAATGGCCCGGCTGGGACTGCGCGAGCAGGACACTCAGGAAAGATATGTTCGTTCGTCCGGGCCGGGTGGGCAGAAAGTTAATAAAACGGCCAGTTGTGTTTATCTGAAACATTTGCCGAGCGGCCTCGAAGTCAAGATGCAGCGGCAGCGCTCGCAGGGACTGAATCGCTACTACGCCCGGAAGCGGTTGTGCGAGCTGCTCGAGCATGAGCAGTTGGCCGGCAAAAGTCCGGCGGCGTTAAAGGCGGACAAGATTCGAAAACAAAAACAGCGCCGCCGCAGGCGCAGCAGACAACGTGGTTGAATGTTGATTACTCAGAAGCCACAGGACCTGCAGTATTGCAAAACAGGAGTAATATCGTCATTTTTGACATTAGTACGGCAGTGAAAGGGAATGGTATATGAATGATGAGCCGAACATACAGGAGCCGCCGAATCAGAAGAAGTCCGACGATGAGAAGCTTGCAGAGATTTTCCACGCCCGTGCTCGCGAATCCTCGCAACAACTACACAAGCTTCTTCTGTCATTCTCTACGGGTCTGCTGGCTGTGTATTTCATCGCATTAACGGCGACTGAAGATGCGGCAAAACCCGGGATACAAACCATCTCGGCTATAGTGGGACTATCCGCCACCGGTATTGCTGTTTTCGCCGGTCTTGTTGGCCTGTACGCTGATATGAAACGCAGTTATTTTCGTGCATCAGCCTTGCAGGCAGAGGACAAGCAGCGCCGTGACAAGCTTTTCCGGACTCGCGACCGTTGGCTTTTTCGTCAGCGTCTGAGTATTATGTCACTGAATGTCTTTTTCCTGCTTGGGGTAACTTCATCGATTATTTACATAGTTTGCAGAATTCTTAATCGTTGAATCGGCGACTTACGCTGCGTTCCGGCAAGCCAAAGCACGTACTTATTTATTGTTTATTACCGGGGAATGTTCGCGGCGGCTGGAATTAATTATAGCTGCCAGCTTTTTGGGGTTGTCGCTTTTGGCCGGACCAGGTATTGGTGGAACGGCAAAGGCAGAGCTTCGGCCAGCCCTTGGCGCGGTCGTTAAGGTGGCTATTGATGAAGGCCTCGGTTTCGTTCTTGGCCTTGCAAGATGTTCTGATTATATCCTGTGAATCCATCGTGGGATCCTTTGCCGTTAAAGTTCATTTATACCTGTTCTTTTATATATAGACGCTCGTGACGGTAATTTGTCTTGAAGATTTTGAAAAATTTCCCAAAAACTTGCGATTTCAGAAAGAAAACAAGCAAAAATGTTTATTTTTATGTCAGCTTTTTTCGGCAGATAATATTTAATATAGAGATGTTGGACATTTGAAAAGATTCCGTTTTGCTACTTCTAAAGGGTTGAGAAAATGAAATTAATTACATGCTTAATCATATTTATCGCGACGATTGGTCAGACTGTTGATGAACAAAGGTCCGGTACGGTTTTGGGGAATCCTCGAACGGAACAGACAAAACGTGACCGTTTTGTTCCCGGCGAACTCTGGCCGGATACGGACGGTAATCCCATCCAGGCACATGGCGGAGGCATTCTTATCCGCGGTGATACGTTCTATTGGTACGGCGAAGACCGGACGCCTGGAGCAGGAACCGGCGTCTCATGCTATAGCTCGAAAGATTTGTACAACTGGAAGCACGAGGCTGTTGCGCTGCCGCACAGCGCCTTGCCCTCGGATATCCGTGGCGGGACTTTCATTGAAAGGCCGAAGGTCATCTACAATCCACGCTCCGGCAGGTATGTGATGTGGATGCACCTCGAACAAATTGGCTATCGTTTCGCCAGGGCGGGAATCGCCGTCGGCGATAAGCCGGAAGGGCCGTTTACCTTCCTTAATTACATGAGGCCGGTCCAAGACGATATCGGATATAAGGTTGCCGACTTTTGCAGGCAGAAAGAATTCGGCGGCACTTATCGCGACATGAACCTCTTCGTCGATGACGACGGCCGCGCCTATACTTTTTACGCCTCCGAGGATAACGCAACGATGTACATAGTCAGGCTCAACGACGAATTCACCGCCCCCGAAACTCCGATGATCGAAAACAAGACGTGGGCCAGGGTGCTTGTGGGTAAGTCTCGCGAGGCGCCGGCGCCATTCAAGTTTAAGAATCGCTACTATCTTATCACATCAGGCTGTACAGGCTGGCGGCCCAACGCCGCGGATTACGCAGTGGCCGACAATATCCTCGGCCCCTGGGAATCCAAAGGCAATCCCTGTATCGGCGAAGATGCGGAATTAACCTTCCACTCGCAGGGTACCTGTGTGCTGCCGGTCCCCGGAAAGGCGGGCTGCTATATCTTCATGGCCGACCGCTGGACGCCGAGTCTTTACGATTCCCGATACATCTGGCTGCCCATGATAATTAATTCCGAAGGCGAATTTACAATCAAGTGGCTGGATAGTTGGGACTTAAGCTATTTCAACCGGCGACAATAGACCGAAGTCCGCCGCGCTCTTAGGAAAAATAGGCCTTGAGGACGTATTGCTGAACCATCCTTTGCGTGTTGAAAAACGACCCGTTCAGGGCTATACAATGTGACATGATACAGCGGAATTGCTCAGGCTGATTATAGTAGAGAGGAATAATCGTCTTCTCGAGCTTATCCAGCAGGTCGGCGGCATCCTTCCCGGTGTCACGCTGAGTATCGATATCGTGACTGTCACGCCCGATGGCCCATCCCGTGATGCCTTCGATACATCCTTCGATCCACCAGCCGTCCATGATACTCAGGGACGGCACGCCGTTCATCGCGGCTTTCATCCCGCTCGTGCCGGAAGCCTCCATCGGGGGCATCGGCGTATTCACCCACACATCGACGCCGGAAGTCAGAAGCTTGCCCAATTCGATATCGTAGTTTTCGAGATACGCTATTTTGACGTCTGAATTCAGGGCACGAATTGCCTTGAAGATTCGCTGAATCAGCTCTTGACCCTGCTGGTCTTTCGGGTGGGCCTTGCCGGCGTACACAATCTGGAACGGCCCCGCCTTGGCATAGACGTTTTTAAGCCGCTCGATGTCACTGAGCAGCAGGTCGGCCCGTTTATAAGTCGCCGCCCGCCGGGCGAAACCCAATGTTAAGACGTCTATATCCATCCCTTTGTTCGTTTCGCGATTGACGTAATGAATCAGCCGTCGCTTGGCCTGCTGATGCGCCTCCCATATTTCCTGCCCGGGAATGCTCAGGGCATACCGTAGATTAAAGTTATCCTCCCGCCAGCCGGGGATATGCTTATCGAACAAATCACGGAACGGCGGCGATGTCCAGGTTCTCACGTGCACTCCGTTTGTGATCGAATCGATTCGGTACGGGGCGTACATGTGGCTGGACACTTCACCGTGCTTTTTGGCCACACCGTTGACATAGTGACTCAGCGTTAAGGCAAGGTAGGTCATATTCAAAGTCCCGTCGTGGGTGATTAAATCACTTACCTGGAGGCAGGGATGGTTATTCAATGCCTTTTTAACATTCTCCATGGAAAATTTGTCCTGCCCTGCGGGGACCGGCGTATGCGTCGTGAAGACGCACTTGCTGCGCATCGCCTCGATGTCCTCGTCCGAAATGGAATCTCTTCCCGCCGCCTCGCACTGTTCCTTCAAAAGCTCGAGCGTTAGAAAAGCGGCATGGCCTTCGTTCATGTGAAAACGCTCGATTTTGTCGTGCCCGAGCGCCCGAAGCATCCGCACGCCCCCGATGCCCAGAATAATTTCCTGGCAGAGCCGGTAATACGTATCGCCGCCGTAGAGATGGTCCGTCAAGGCACGGTCCCATTCACTGTTTTCCGGTATGTCCGTATCCAGAAAATAGACCGGCACGCCTTTTTTATTCAGAGGATTTATATCATACTGCCAGGCCACCAATCTGACCTGCCTGTCTTCGATATTGACGGTGACAATCGGTTCCAGCGGCTTAAGAAAATCCTCGATAACCCACTGCACCGGCTCTTGGGTCTGAACGCCGTTTTCATCCAGTCTCTGATAGAAATATCCGTGACGGTGTAGTAAAGTCACTCCTGTCATGGGTACGTTTAGTTCGGCCGCCGAGCGGATCGTATCGCCCGCCAGCACTCCCAGCCCGCCACTATAGGTGGGCATATCGGACTCCAGGCCGACTTCCATGGAAAAGTATGCTATCTTTCTCTCGTTGTTCATATTGTGCTGCCTGATTTTCCTTTCCTTTTGGGCATTGTCCTTTGTCCCACAGTCACCTGCGACGAATTTCGCCGCTATTGTTGACCGTTTCACCCAAAAAGTCAATCGCCTTTTATATGTGTGTATTTAGTTCGTGTCTGTATCGGGTTTTTTGCGGATTGAGCAATTTAGTGTGCGGTTTTTATAATAAAGTCTTATAGCTGTCGATAAGAGCCTGCAATTGAATCGTATCCGGCTTGCGTTCATGCAAAGGAGCCTGTTCTTTCCGATAAATCCCAACATTTTCTTCGAAAGATGGTTTCGGCTGGCTTGTGTAAAAGACGCCGAGCGGCAGTCGGTCGGTTTCGGTCGCTTTCTCAAAAGCCTTCTGTCTGTCCGAGGGATCATGGTCTTCGAGATAATACGTATGTTCTTTGAACCACTGGTTTGTGTTCAATTTATTAAATGAGACGCACGGCTGAAAAAGATCCACAAGGGCGTAGCCTTTGAATTCGACGGCTTTTGTCAGTATGTCCGATGTCTGCTCGATGTCACCGGCGAAGGCCCTTGCGACGAAGCCCGCGTCCAGCGCGATTGCCACTGCCAGGGGATTGAACGGTTCGAGGAATACGCCGTTGACCTGTACCGGAGTGACAAATCCCTTTTGACTGGTCGGCGAGGCCTGGCCTTTGGTCAGGCCGTAAACCATATTGTTGTGAACTATGTTCGTGATATCGGGATTTCTGCGTATCGTATGGATGAAATGATTGCCGCCCTCGCCGTACATGTCACCGTCGCCGCTCTCGACTATCACAGTCAGCGCGGGATTTGCGACTTTTATTGCCGTCGCCGCCGGAAGCGCCCGGCCGTGCAATCCGTTGAATACATTCGTCCTGAAATAGTGGGGAATCTTGGCCGCCTGGCCGATCCCCGAGACAAGCACAAGGTCCTTCGGCTCGATTTTCAGCCGAATGAGGGTTTGCTTGAGTGTTTTAAGAATAGGAAAATTGCCGCACCCCGGGCACCAGGCAATGTCAATGTCATTCATGTCAAATGCTTTAATATCCACAGCTTTGTCCTTATATCAATATCTCTTCCAGCTTTTCCATTAATTCTTCGACATAAAAACTCAGGCCGTTGTATTTGAGGATTTTGTCCTCGATATCGATTCCTGTTCGGAGCTTTATCAGTTTGGCAAATTGCGAAGTGGCGTTATTTTCCACGATGATTGTCTTTTGTGCCTTACGCAAATAATCGATAGTCTTGTCCGGCAGCGGATACACCTGCTTGAAGTGCAATATTCCCAAATCTTTTCTGCCGAGATTTTGCACCGCTTCGGCTACGATATTGTATGTCGAGCCCCAGCATACGACCAGGTTTTTGTAATTTTCGGGGCCGGCTAATTCGGCTCCGAGAATGTCCTTTCTGAGGGATTCGCCCTTTTTGAGCCTTTTGTCAACCATCTTTATTCTCAAGTCAAGATCTTCAGTGATGTGCCCTTGCGTGTCATGCTCGTCACTGTCAACTACGACCAGGGCCTCTCCGAAACCGGGCACGCCTCTCGGAGAGACGCCGCTATCGGTGAATGCATATCTCTTGTAATCTTTCTTGGTCCGGATGGTGTACCTATGATTTTTAACCTTAGATAAATCGGGAACGGTTGTGTTGTAGTAAGAGTCCATGAGATATTGATCGGTGAGCACAAAAACAGGCACTTGATACTTATCGGCCAGGTTGAATCCCATCTGTGTCAGGTAGAAAGCCTCGTCAAGCGTTCCGGGGGCGAATATTATACGTGGGAATTCGCCATGTCCTGCGTAAAGAGCAAGCTCGAGGTCGCCTTGTTCAGTCCGGGTAGGCAGCCCGGTGGCCGGTCCTGGTCTTTGGGCGAGATGAATGACCATTGGGCTTTCGAGCATACCGGCCAGGCTCAGACCCTCGGTCATCAAGGCAAAGCCCCCGCCGGAAGTTGTCACCATCGCCCTTGCCCCGGCGTACCAGGCTCCGAGGGCCATATTGACCGCGGCGATTTCATCTTCGGCCTGTTCGGCCACGATGCCGAACTTGCTTGCATGTTTGGCGAGAAACGCCAGCACACCCGTTGACGGTGACATCGGATAGGAGGCGATGAAGTTACATCCCCCGGCTATTGCGCCAAGGGCGACAGCTTCGCTGCCGTTTATTAGAACCTGCTCCTGAACACGGGCGTCACCGGTAATATCGAAATCAATTCCGGATGATTTTGCCAGGTCGAGACCGAGATCGAAGCCCTTTTTCAGAGCGGCAATGTTTTTTTGTATGACATCATCAGATTTCGCGGAGAAGTACTGCTCGACATATCCGCTTGCCGTCCGAAGTTCGACCCCGAAAAGGGCGGCAATCGTACCGGTGGCGACAACGTTCGAGTAAATCTTGTTACCGATTTCAGTGGCCGTTCCGGTAAAAGGCAAATCAAAAAACTTCTGACCGGTCTGATCGACGTCGGTGCCGATGCTTTCTTTGTCCGCTAATATGAACGTCCTGTCCGAGATTCCGGATTCCAAATGTTTTAGAGCGCCTTTATTGAGAGGAATAAGGATGTCGATTCTGCCTGCCGGAGCCCGGACCGGCTTCGAGCTTATCCGGATTTGCGTGGAATTCATTCCGCCGCGAATGCGTGACATATATTCTTTTGTCGCAAAGACGTTGTAACCGGCAAGTTTGAATATTCGCGTCAAAAGATGCTCGACCGTCTGAATTCCCATCCCGGCCTGCCCGCACAGGACGATGGATACACTATCGGTTTTTTCTGAAGATAATCCTGAGCTCATATAATTTCCCGTCTGCTTGATAAATAAATCGGTTTTTACGGTTATACCTGTCAGAAAAAAAAGTCTCGCTCATGCTACGTCGTTATTTTTACTTTGTTCGTTTCCTTATCTGAGGTAAGATTTCACTGTAATGGATTCATGTTGTCAATAGCACGCTTTCGTCGGGGAAAAACTCAGATTATGATCGTATGTTATGCGGCATAAAAATCTTTGCAAGAAAATTCTATTATTTAGTGTATCTTAATAAACCCGAATGGCAAATACCCTGTATTCACAATATTTATATGAAAAAACTGGAATGATCGGTCTGGGGAAATTCAAATTGAGGCAAAAAACACATATCTTTATGTTCCGTTTTATGTTACATTCTATTTTTCTTACTGGAATTGTGTGTTGAGTCGGAATTGTAAGTCGGTCCGCCCCGACTCGCGTCGAGAGATGCATGGGGCAGACACACGGAGAAATTTTGTCCGCAGAAGGAGACAAAAATGAAAATGAGAATCTACATTATGGTATTGGCGTTAAGCTTCTTTGCTGTGATATCGGTCTTTGCCGCCAAAGAAAGCGCCGAAGAAAAAACTAATACACCGCAGTCTGCCGGTGGAGGAGCGGCGAATCCTGTATCGGCTGCGCTACAGACGGAAACGCAGAAGGTCAGCTATATAATAGGGACGCAGTTTGGCAGCAGCATTAAGACACAGGGTATTGAAGTTGATATTGAGTCGCTGGTATCGGGGCTTAAAGACGCCTTAACCGGCAGAGACTTTGCGCTGAGCCAGGAAGAGAGTCAAAAGGTTATGGCGGCCTTCCGGCAACGTTTGATTGCAAAGCAGGCTGCTGAAAGAGCGGAGCAAGCCGCTAAAGGGCAGGCGTTCCTCGAAGCGAACAAGACAAAAGAAGGAGTAAAAGTTCTGCCGAGCGGTCTGCAGTACAAAGTCATCAAAGAAGGCACCGGCGAGACACCTAAGGCCCAAGACAAGGTGCGGACCCACTATCGCGGCAGATTGTTAGACGGTACCGAATTCGATAGCTCGTATAAACGTAATAAACCTGTCGAGTTTACCGTTACAGGCGTCATCAAAGGCTGGACGGAAGCCCTGCAGCTTATGAAGGTAGGCTCAAAGTGGGAGCTTTACATTCCTGCAGAGCTGGCTTACGGCGAAAGGGGACAACCGCCGGTAATTCCACCAAACTCGACACTTATCTTCGAGGTCGAGCTGCTTGATATAGTAGAATAGTTTTTTCGATAACCGAAGTTTGACGGAATAATATATTCCTTGTGCATAGTCTGTCTGAGTACTTATGCTAATTGAATCGTGATTTTATAACCGGCAAAGTTTATGATATGGCCACCGGTAATTAACCGCTAAGATACCAACAGAGACAAGCAACTGCCGTTAAAATTAACGCAACTATAAGTAATGTTACATTTTGTCTTACGGTCGAATATCCCGAGCCTGTTATTTTGTTCTCTGCTGCGATCGTGCTTACAACGGGGGCGGTAAGATGAAATTGGACTGCCGTACCGTTGGCATCGATAACAGCTTTCATTTTGGGAGTGCTTGTTTTAGTTTCCTTTGCTTCAAATTCGCTCTTCGTAACATAGTAAACGTTTTGTCCGATTGAAGAAGCTTGTATATCATCAGATTTTATATCCGAGATGTTGTCAGTTTCTGTCTCAATGCCTTTTGTTTCAGGCTCGGTTATAAAAGATCCAGGATAATTTGTACCATTATCCTCATTTTGAACCTCGGCAGTTTTTATTTTTTCCAGAACACTAAGTAATATTGTAGCCGCATCAGTGTTTACTAAATCCATGCCGGCGTTCTTCAACGGTGTAACTGCTTCATCGAGCCGGCCGAGGCCGAGCAACTGATAACCTAACAATAGCTGCAAATCAGCATCGAATTTGTAAAGCTCAGCTTTTTCAGTGAGTGTGTCCAACTGCTCAAGAAGAATTTCATCCTTCGGATACAATCCTCGAGGATAGAACACATCTTCCTTGTCGGGCATTATTTTCGCCAGAACTGTTCTGAGGACTTCTGCCGCTTCGGTATTCTGGTGGGTTTTATCTAAGAATGTTCTGTTCATAAAAATTCCATATAGTAAAGCCTGAATTTAACTATTAATCTCGAAATAATTGCCGTGCTCAGGCTGTGCGTTGTGCATGATCCATATCCGATTGCAATAAGAACTTAAGGACAGAGTCAATAGATACAAAAAAAAAGAGCTCATATATATAAAAAACAAAAGTGCCTCTTTTTTTGAGCCGATAATATTATTTGAGATATGATAAACAGGACCTTACAAGTGCTTTGCGTTATTACTTTGTCGTTAACACCCCTTGAAAGGTGGAGATCCGCCCGTTCATTTTACGTTGCCTCTTCGTACGAGGGATTGTTAACTGCAATTGCGGTGATAGCTCTAATTTTAGCGGTCATACTTTTGTTCTGGGTGTTTGCAAGGTACAGACGTACTGAGCATTATCTTAATTCAAAGATCACCGAATTATCAGTCAACAATGTAAAGCTGCGGCAGGAAAACAAAGAATTAAAAGCCGCCAATGAGAAACTACGGCAGGAAAATACCGAACTCTCCCGAAAAAGAAATAAAGGCCAGGGAAAAAATAATAAGCGCCGAAACACAAAAAAAGCAAGTCCCCGCGTTAAATCCTCAAAAAAATCAAAATCCCTTATTTTAGATTAGATGACAACTTTTATTGTTTTATAGGTCGGTTCACCCGGATACAAGCATATCGGCTAAGAGCAATATCTGTGATTTCACGTTTCGCTCCCGAACCCAATTCAACCATTTTCCTGATACCGGCAAAATGGTCGGTGGCTTCATAACCTGCTTTTTCACATGCAGTTATGGCCTTGTCTATAACTTTAGAAAAGTTCTTCCATGTGGCATAGCCCAATAATTCTTGTAAATCGCGTGCACACCAAAATTCTGTTTTTGTTTCAGGAAATAAATGAACCATGCGTTCAAAGCTTCAATGTAAGCGGATAAGTAATTTTTTATCCATTGTCCTTTTCCTTGAAATCTGGGAATTTATCGCTTGTGCTTCATTATTATATCTCATGCATGTATAAAATCACCATTTTTATATTATTTTTTCAAATTAGGACACTACCAAATAGTCTGAATTTACTAAATGTCCGAATGGTCTGATATTGCGTTTTTCAGCATTGGGAGCGGTTTTTTGGGGGGTGACTTGACTTTTTCGGTATTATCGGTATATTTATGTAGTATGTTATCATTCTCTAATCAGTTATAAAAAGGGGTGTCCGCTTTGCGTGGAATTCTCGGAGGTAAATCGCATATCCGCTTTTTTTATGTGGATTAAGTAAAGTATGGCAGGGATGTTCGATAACCGGGTAGTTTTGGAAGTTCAGCAGGCCAACGATATCGTTGACGTGATAAGTGAGCATGTCAGTCTGAAGAAAAAGGGCCGTGAAATGGTCGGATTGTGTCCTTTTCACGACGACCACAAGCCGAGCATGAACGTCAACAGTGTCAAGCAGATATTCAAGTGCTTCGCCTGCGGGGCCGGCGGTGACGTCTTCAAGTTCGTCCAGATGCGTGAGAACCTTACCTTTCCCCAGGCGATAGAAAGATTGGCCGAACGTGCCGGTATAAAACTTCCACAAAAGCGAAAGCACGTTGCTGCCGGAGACGAAGCGGGCAAAGGTGAAAAGTTTGAAGTCGATCCGAACAGGCTGGCGAGGGTGAACACCTGGGCGGCAAAATATTTCCAGAAGAACCTGGAGGGCGGCGAAAAGGGTAAATACGCCCGGGATTATCTCGAGCAAAGGCAGATAAAGCCCGAAAGCATCAGGAAATGGCAGCTCGGCTTGGCTATCGATTCGCAGGACGGTTTGGCCAAAGCAGCCGTAACCGACAAAGTCCCTGCGAAATTACTGGAGCAAGCCGGTCTGACTACCGGTTTCAACCAGGACAAATTTATCAATCGGCTCATGTTTACGATTACCGATGTTACCGGCCGGGTGATAGGATTCGGCGGCCGGACCTTGAACGAAACCGGGGCAAAGTATATTAATTCACCGGCAACGGCGCTGTTCGATAAGAGTAATTCGCTTTACGGCCTGGAACAGGCCCGGCACAAGATTGTCTCGACGGGAACGGCGGTTGTTGTGGAAGGCTATACCGACTGTATCATGGCTCATCAATTCGGCTGCTGCAATGTCGTCGCGACGTTGGGGACGAGTCTGACGGCCGGGCACGGACGCATTTTGCGGCGGTACGCAAAAAAGGTGGTTTTAATCTTCGATAACGATGTCGCAGGAATGGAGGCGGCGAACAGGGCGCTTGATGTATGCCTGTCGCAGCGAATCGATATTAAAATCGCCTCGGTGCCGCAAGGGAAGGACCCGTGCGATTTTGTTTTAGCGGCGGGTAAAGAAGGATTCGAGCGGCTTGTCAAAGGAGCGGTCGATGTCTTCCAGTTCAAGTGGGACAGGTTGAAAGAAAAGTTCGAGGGCGATGACACTCTTGTTGGTAAAAGAGCGGCGATTGAAGAGTATTTAGAGACCGTAACGACCGGTTTATTGGCTGGTAATGTCTCGGATTTGGATTGCGGATTGAGGGTGAATCAGATATCGAAAATAATCGGGCTCGATAATAAGCAGATTAACGCCGAGTTGAATAAGCGCCTAACGCGGGCCGCAAGGACCGCGAGTTGGAACAGGGAAAACAGGCGGTCACCGGAGATCGATTACGGCCGGGGTCGGTTCGCCGCGGCACAGAGGGAGGTCCTGGAGATTTTGTTGAATGAGCCGGAACTATTCGGGGAGGTGAAAGAAAAGATTACGGCGGACATCTTCGATGTGCCGATATTGGGGCAAATGGCCGAAATTTTGTTCGATGTGCTGAATGTCGATACGAAAGCTCCTCTGCGGCAGGTACTGGCCCGAACGGAATCTGTTAAACTGGGCAAATGTTGTATGGAGTTGGCGCAGGCCGGAGAGGAAAAAGGGAACTTCCAGTCTCGCCTGGCGGGTGCGTTGGAGACGATAGAACGATATCGAAAACGAAACAAGTCGTTCGGGACGGTGGAGGAGCAAAGGCAGTATTTACGCCGGTTCGGTGGAAATACTGGACGGGAAAATCCGCATAGTGTGGGAATGATATAGCGAACAATCGCCGATATGCGGCCGTAAGATATAATATACGCGGGAAGGTTTTTTGAAGGTGCGGTTTTGACGATGAGTAGTTGGGATTCGATTTTGTAACGGGATTGTTGTCTGTATATGACATAAAGGATGCAAACTGTGGCAAGAAAAAGAAAGAAGAAAAGTAAAGCGAAAAAAACGAACGATATTGTGATTGCTAAGGAATCCTCCGTGAGTACGAAGACTTTAGACCCTGAACAGCAGATTAAAATGCTCATTAAAAGGGGCGAGAAAAAGGGATACCTTACGTACGAGGAAATGAACGATGATCTGCCGGAGGATGCGATTAGCCCCAGTCGTCTGGACCACCTGTTGGCTACGCTGGATGAAAAGGGGATCAGTCTTGTCGATGAGGCGGATGTGGATTCTCAACAACTCGGAAAAGAGCATGAAGACGATTTTGACGGGTCCGAAGAGTCTATAGACGATGAAGATGGTGACAAAGGCCGGCAGTTCAAAAATGAGGATGAATTGCTCGAAAAACAGCTTGTCGGCGAAGAAGTTGCCCGACGTATCGACGATCCTATCCGCATGTATCTGACTCAGATGGGACAAATACCACTGTTGACAAGAAAGTCTGAAATAGCTCTTGCACGGAAGATTGAAATCGCAAGAATGACCTTTCGGAGAAAAATGCTCCAGTGCGACTACTGCGCCAGAAATTCCCTGGAATTACTCCAGCAGGTACACAACGGGACTATGTCGTTCGACAGAACTATCAAAGTCGGCACTTCACACTTCCTGACCAAAAACGTTATCAGAAAGCGACTCCCGGAAAACATTGAAACCTCCGGCAAGCTGCTCAAAGTCAACCAGGCTCTATTCAGGCAGGTCGCCGCCAACGGTGACACCGAAGAGGCCCAAAAAGCCGTCATGCGGATGCGCAGGACCAAACGAAAAATCGCCACACTACTCGAAGAGCTTAGCCTTCGAACCAGCAGAATCCAGCCCGTTAAAAACAAGCTGCACGGCATATACGACAAGATGTGCCAATTGGAAAAAACAATCGCAGCCGGATCCAACAGTCAAATCACTCCCGAAGACATCGAAACGATGAAACAGGAACTTAACGGCCTGCAGGAGCTGGTCATGGAGACACCGAGGCAGCTCGAAAAAAGACTCCAGATTCTGGATAAGGTTTTCACTCAGTACGAAGAAACCAAGCGGCTGCTCTCCAGTGCCAACCTCCGACTGGTCGTTTCCATCGCTAAAAAATACCGCAACCGGGGCCTGAGCTTTCTCGATCTCATCCAGGAAGGCAACACCGGCCTGATGAGGGCCGTAGATAAATACGAATACCGAAGGGGATACAAATTCAGCACCTACGCCACATGGTGGATTCGCCAGGCAATCACCCGCGCTATCGCCGACCACGCACGCACAATCCGCATTCCCGTCCACATGATCGAAACGATGAGCCGACTGCGAAGTGCCGGTAAAGTTCTGCACCAGAAACTCGGACGCGAGCCAACGATCGAGGAAATCGCCGAAGAGGTCGATATGAGCATCACCGAGACACGTAGGGTTCTCAAGATTTCCAAGCACCCGATAAGTCTGGACCGCCCTATCGGCGAAAGTGACGACAGCTATTTCGGGGATTTTATCGAGGACGACGAAGTTGATTCGCCGGTCGCTTCGGCCACCCAGGAAATGCTCAAAGACCGGATCGACGCCGTACTTAAAACCCTTTCGTACCGCGAGCGAGAAATTATCAAGCTGCGATACGGCATAGGCGACGGTTACACTTACACCCTCGAAGAGGTCGGCAGAATCTTCAAAGTCACCCGCGAACGCGTCAGGCAGGTCGAGGCGAAGGCTATTAGAAAGCTCCAACATCCGGTTCGGGCAAGAAAGCTCGAAGGTTTCCTCGACCATAAAACCGCATGAATTAGTTGTTAGTCATGAGTCGCTGGTCGTTAGTATTTAGCCCCGCAGTTCACCGCGGGGTTTTTTTGTGCGGGGATAAATTGGCTTTGTTTTTTTGCGGGCTAAATGCCGCTATTTTCACTTATTTACTTGTCAAAAAAGAGCTTACATCAATTTGTGGTAATCCCAAATTGGGTTTGTTTTTCATTTTTTTCTTCTTTCTCCTGTCTCCTGTGTTCTTGATTCTATCGTTACAATTGGCTTTGTTTTTTCAAATTTTGTCGTTTTGTAGAAGGTTCTCTACGTTTGTCGAATCCCCCGTGTACGAAATGTTTAGCCGTGGTCGGTACGGCCACGGTCAACCCAGGGCAATGCCCTGGGCTAAAAGATTGGGTTTGTTTTTCGACCCCAAAAATCCCTAAATTTCCCATATTTACTTGTCATATAAGAGCTTACGCCAATTTGGGTCTAATCCAAATTGGCTTTGTTTTTTCAACTTACTTTACGCAATACGCATCCCGCATCACTCAATACGAAATAAATTGGCTTTGTTTTGCATTTTTTAACCGCGGATTACACGGATTAACGCAGATTTCTAAGATCTGTTTGAATAATTTTGAAGTTTCGAACATTTGATATTGTTTAGGATTTAGAAATTAGTGCTTAGGACTTATTGTTGCCCCCTGATTTTTAAGATTTGTCGTTTTCTGTCTTCTGTGTTCTGTATTCTGTTTTCTGTTTATTGTATCCCAAAATCCGCCTTAACGCAACTAAAATCCCCGATTTTAAGCGAAAAATGTCCATGACAAGCCACTCAAGCGTTCAGCGTATTGGGTATCGCGTATTGCGTATCCTTGTCCTGAACAAAGCCTGCACGGAGCAAAGCCGAAGTGTCAAACGGCCGCTGTAAGTATTGACTGTCTATGCACTTAGCGTCCTCCCTTTCTGCTATTGCAGGAACGACACATCAATTGTGCATTGTCTAAACGTGTTCTTCCTCCTCGTACATAAGCTTTAATATGATCTACTGTAAAATCATCCCATGTCAAATTACGTCGACATTTATTACACTTCTTCTTGGTATCCGTATTCCAGATAATACGTCTTTGTTCAGGAGAGAATCCTCGCTTACTATCTTTATGTTCATAAATAGGCAGCAGTACTCCACATAATACTTTTGCTCGTCGTTGTCTGGTTGCTGAACTATCAGTATCCCCTTGAACGGTAAGTAAATAATCGGAATAAGGTGGACGCGGTTTTGCAGCTTTCGCACGGCGATACTGCTCTCGTAACTGATCTACACCTGTGGAGAGACTGCGGAGCAATTCGAATGCTTTTTTGTTTCGACTCGTTTCTCTCAAAACCATTTTGTCACGATTCATCTGCCAGACAAGCATGAATAGAGAGTAAAACTCTGCCGTATTTCGAAAACGAGTCTGCTTTATTTCCGGATACATTTTTTTGATAAGGTTCATAGTTGCTATGAATTCCTTCGAAATGCGCCTCAGTGTATTACCATTAATGCCTTCATTCCCTATGGCACGATCCAGTGCTGTTTTCTTATTGATCAATCCTCCCTGATGAATCGACATTAGCAATTCTGAGAACAATTCTGTACCTTTCATTCTGCCGAGCTGTGGCTGGGACAGGATACGGTTTTGTAAAAGGTATGATTGATAGCGCCTTACAAGTTTTTCTGCCTCCTTGAGAAAGAGGCTGTTATAAAATTTCGCATGTCGTTTTTCGCCAGAAGTTAATCTTTTACCGGTTGAATTTATACGTACAAATAAATCAACAATTTCTGCTAGGTCACCGGATACCTCAACTGTTTGAAGTTGAAAACATTCAAATTTGTGTCTTGTTTCTTCTGAATACTTTTTGATTTCTTTCCAATCCCACCAACACAATCCATTGTCGTCTAACTCCAGCCTAACATCAAATCGCTTCCGCTTGAATCGTCCAACTCCGATAAACATCAGAATTGTCTCCAGGCGTTGCTTTCCATCAATAACATCATATACAGTCTTGCCCTTTATGTTTCTACGGTAAAGAAAAATGTTCGGCAATGGGTATTCAGAAGCTATCGATTGTATCAAACGACGTCTATCTAACTGGCTCCAGACTGATTTGCGTTGAAATCCAGGGTCAAGATTAATCTGCTTATTACGGAACAAAAGCACCATTTCATTGATTGTACGTTCTCCATAATCAGTATCGAGTGCCATCTTTTTCCTTTCTACTATGTTTATTGCCCAGCCGCTGTAGAGTACTATTTAACAATCATCTTGACAGTCTTGTTGCTTAGGCCACCACAAATTAAATTTCGCGAGAAGAATCTTATAGTCTTTTTTTGGATCTGTTAATCGGTTGTCAGGAACCGCACAAAACATACTTTTCCAGAGTTCCAAAGCAGATATACCCCGGGGACTTTCTACAATAAATTTAAGGCCTGTTTTAAACCAATTACTTAAAAGGGCATAAGCATACCCAGGGAGCGGCATAGAAGGATCACTGAACCATTTTTCAAATGCATCGGATGCTTTCTTATTAAAGTGCATATCTTTCCTCCAATTAGCCGAACTTGTTTCAACCTTCTTGTGAAGTTCTTTTAGCTTTCTCTTCAGGTCATTGTGAACCGCATCCGTGTTCACAAGTTTAAGATCAAAACTATCATCGATTCTTTCCCATTTCAATTTCTTATCTTTTTTTGTCATTCTCGCCTCCTATTTTATTGACCAGCCGCCGTGGGCAGAAGCCCTGCTTTTGCAAAAGCTCAATTACAAACTCTTCGAAGTCTGATTCCAAAATTGATTTCATAGTCGCACATTCAAAATTCCATTCTCGGTATAATTGGAACAGTGAGAAAAACCGCAGGCATTCCATACAGCATCAAAGATAGGCTTCATAATAGATGATACCTTTTCTTCAAAGCTTTCTACTTGCACTTCAGGTAAAATGGCAACGTTTCGGTCTATTGCTTGAGAACTTAATCTTTCTGTCCACAAATGAGCACCTTTACAACCAAGTAAGGTCATTGAGACTATAGCAGGAGCTTCGATCCCCAATTCTTTGTATCCTTTGAAGTATTTTTCAATGGCTTCAATCACATATTTCACAAATGCTACGCTTGAAATAAAAACAGTTTCTCCTTTTTTCGGCTTCTTCCCACCTTCGCCCTTAAGGATATTTGAATAGACAGCTTCAACAACGCCATTAAAAAAGACCAGACAATAACTATTATTTAGTTTTATATTATCAAAATCCCAATCATAAGTTATAAAACCGTCTAAATTATAACGATGCCCATTACTACTACCTCTTATTGGCCTAAAATAAGAATTGAGGTCTTTATTCGAACTCAATTGTAATCGTTGATGATTGAGAAATGGATTAAGCGGAATAATATGTAAAACTAAGCGATCTTCTGTTGATAATGTAACTGGTGTCTCATCGGCTATAATTTTAGTTAATCGATCCTGTAAGAAATTATGGATTCGTTCTGCCTGTAATTCCGTAGCAAGAAAAGCATTTCTTATTTCCTGAACGTCCAATTGATATTTGCCTGCTGAATTGCGACAGTAAAAACGTGAGCTACTTTTGATCATGTGCGGTGAAGCAAAACTCTGGGGGATGCGAACAAGAATTACAAATCCTGTTCCGTCTGGATCATAACCTTCTATAGGCTTGATATGAACAGGAAGTCGAGGTTCTATTCCAGATCGAATAATATCTTCTAAGCGTAACTGTGCATCGTTCGCTGTTGTGTCTTTTAATGGTATAATCTTTTCCGCTTGTCCCGTTTTTTTGTCATCTTCGACTTTCTCTTTAATTCCGTAAATTATGTCTCCGCCTGAAGAGTTTGCAAAAGAAGATACATCTGCAAGAAATTCATGTTTCTCTTTTTCTGTTCGTCCCGGAAGCGTTTGTTTATATTCGATCGTTTTAATTTCACTAATCTTGTTCTCAACCAGATAGTCAATATCTTCCTTATTTATATCATCGAAGTTTTTCTGAATCATGTCATTTTCTCCGCGATCTTCTCTATACTTTTAATTCTTACTTTCCCCTTCATTGGATTAGGTAAAAGTGCATCCTGCATCTGCTTCTTCAAACAGTCTCTTTTTAAAATTTTCCTATTTGTCGTTATTATTTTCGCCATGACGCCTTTTTCTATAAAGTATCTCTATTTGGTGCGGAGTGGAATTTCAATTTAGCACTCAAGTTTGGATAAATCAAGAGAAAAAAGGCAGTGAATTAAAGGATGATTATTTTATTAGATTCCTCGACTTCGCTCGGAATGACAAGGAGTTTACTACGGGGTTCTAATACAAACTAAAGCAGTGTTATCATTCGCTGGCCAGATGCTTCGTTTTCCCTTGGGGACACCTTACGGTGCACTCAGCATGACAAAAGGGCTATGGGTAACGGGTAAAGATTTCACGGCAGGCGAGAAGAAATTTTTTATCAGGGCATGGGCACGGCCAGGCTGTTATGCAGAATCGAAATAAGATCGTCTGCGCTATACGGTTCGGGGATGACCCAACGCGAGTCGAAAACCAGTTTGGGGATACCGCCTTTGCCGGTCTGGATGGTCTGGCCGTAAATCCGAATTGAAGCCTGTAGAAACCTGTCGATCCAGGGATCGGCCCGGGCGGCATCGAACTTCGCCTGGCCGACCAGATCGAGAGCTTTGGCCCTGGCGGCGTCGAGGCTTCGCGGGCGCCAGCGGTCGCCGGACTCAAACGAGAACATCCAGCGTTCGAAGGCAGGAAACGCCTCGCGCCTGGCCACCCAAACCGCCAGGCCGACTTTGACCAGCTCGCAGGAATCCTTGTATCGGTCCACGGTCCGGGGAATGTAAGGGTTGCACTGGCTGTCCAGCGGCGCCGGACGCAGCGCAAAGGCCAGCTTGCCGTCGTAGCGGCGAATCACCTCATCGAGCATGAAATACATTTTCTGGCAATGGGGGCATTTATAATCAAACAGCAGCGTGACGACGTAGGGGGCGTCCGGCGAACCGATCATCGGTACAGAGTTGGGATCGACGGCGGGCGGATTATCCTGCGACTCGCCGTCGATATAGACGGCCGGGGGAGTAATGAAGACCTGGCAGGCTGCCAGGATGCCGGCCAGGGCCAGACCGACTAGGAATGGAACAATAATCATCAAACGGTTGCGAGGCTCGTCACGGTTACCGTCCAACGTCTCACGAAACGAGTTTCGCGACCGAACGACGTCTGACGATTTCCACGGCCTGTACGCTCGCCGGATTACCAAAGCTGCCAGCAGCAGGCCGGTTATGTGCGTGGCCATGCAATGGAGACAAAAGGCACCAATAAACCATTTCTGAACGATGGTGAACCACACGGCACTTCCGGCGGCCGAACCGACAATAATCAGCATCGCGCCCCAGGCCAGCCGCCGGACCGGTGCCTCCGTGGCCGGACCAATGAAAAGACTGGATACCAGCATCGCCAGGTACACCCCCGCCGCCAGACCGCTGACGGGAAAGATCCCTCCTATCGCCGACCACCGGCTATTGAGTACCTGGTCGCAGGAGCTTCCGACGCCGCAGCCGATCACCGTCCCCCCCATCAGATCATGCCAGCTCAAATAGGCGCTTAGTGCCAGAGCCAGCGTACTCAAACCCGTCAAGACCCAGCGCCACCAGGGCCAGGACCGGCGAAAACGAGTCATTTCTTTGTAAGTAACCAAAGTTCGATCCCTTTTGAGTGTTACCTTCGCGGGGAAACGGAAAGCTCCGCGGCATCTCAGCCCGCCCTCGAGCCGCGGAGCTTTAATCTGTGTTGTCCGGGATGGTTCAAGCTACTGCCGTCTAATTCAGTTCCACGGGCGTCCTCACTGAGATATCCTGCAATACTGGTTGGGTGTGCCGGGCGTGGGAACACCGCCGGCGATCTGCGCACTGCTGTCGTGCGCCCGGGTTAATGCAGTAGTGAGGGTGATGCCGGTACCGGAGACCTGTGCACCCACCGCGTGCGCAAAACTGAGCGGTGCGGCGACGGTGATTGTGGCGCCGCCAGGACCGCCTCTGCGGCCGCCAAAGCCGCGGCGACCGCCGGTGACGGAGGCAACAACCGCCGTCTCACGGTTCGCGCCACTGTCAATGGTGATGGTCTGGCCGGCGCTAAAGCCCATCGCGTTGGCGACAGGGATAACGGTCGCGCCCACGTCGGTGGCAGTGCCCACCGTAGTGGCGCCTGCCGTGCCAACCGTCGCGATGACGGCGGTCTCGCGGTCCGCGTCCGTATCAATAATAATCGTCTGGCCGGCGGCCAAGTCCGCAACGCTGGCGACTTTGATATTGTTCGCGCCGGCGGACGAATCGGCCGACAGGGTAGTGACGGTCTGCAACAGGAAATCGTTGCAGTTGCTGTCGGTGTCGGCGCCGTCCGGGAAGCGGCCCGCGCTTCTATTGGGCGTGCCGGCGGTCGAACCACCACGGCTACCGAAGCCACGGCGGCCCCCGCTGGGAGCAGGCACGCTGCAGCCACTGGCCCCTGCTCCGGATGTTGCCTGGTAACCCTCGGCGGCCCATGGATCGACGAGGCCGCCGTAGTTGAGACTGTCAGAGATCAGGCCGGCGGCGTTACGCAATACCATGTTGCCGGCGCTGGGGCCGAGAGCAGGCCCCCCGAACCACTGGTTGGGCTTCTGCGTCCCTTGGTAGCCTGCGGTTGTGGCCTTTTCGTCACGCACAACCGCGTGGATCTCGTGGTCTTTGTCCAGGGATCTGTCGAGCGTGATACTGGTGTCGAGCGCCAGGACGGGCTCGTTGCTGGAGTGGTTAAACTTGGTTGCCGGCTCGAAGCTGATCCCTGTTCCCCAGGCACTGAAGGGCATGTTGGACGCATGGTCGAACTTCAGTGGGGCTGCCAGGTCGAGGCCCGTGCCCGGATCCTCATTATCCCTTAAGGGGCCGCGGAAGGTGTTACGAGCTGACTGCGTGCCGACTTTCGTAATGGTAACGGTCTCGATACCATGCCCGACGCTGTCAATGTCCAATCTGAGCTTGTCGCCGACTGAAAAGCTGGCCACGGATGATACCTTGATGTTGGTGTCGCCGGCCTTGGCGTTCATTGACAGCCAGCCTTGCGTACCCGGTTTGCCGACTTCGGTGACCGTGACTACCTCGTATTTTTCCACGGTGTTCGCGACGGTGGGGTATGTGGCGCCATAGCCGATGGCCATCTTCTGGCCGACCTCAAAGCCGTTCACGCTCGTGACAGGCACACTGGTCGAGCCGGCGGGGATCGTAATCACCGGACCGTCGGGAAGGGGTTGCCACACCGTCGTCAGACCACGGGCTCCGCCTCGCCTGCCGAAGCCACCGCGGCCACCAGCGTTGGAGGGGGCCGGTGGAGTTTGGATGCTGGCGATCTTACGCGTTTCCACGCCCGAGCCGGTGTCGATTTGAATCGTATTGCCGACCGACATGTCGGTCGTGCTCCTGACGTAAATGGTAGTGTCACCTTTTTTCGCGGGTACGGCCAGCCCGGAGTTGGCCAGGCCGAGCAAATAGAAGCCTTTAGCCGCGAGCTTCGTTCCGGCCGGGATCTTCACCGACGAAAAGATGGGCTGCTGGGTTGGGTGCTGGGTCAGGGTCCAGTTGGAGATCTCGATGGCACTGTCGCCCGCATTATAGAGCTCGATAAACGAGTTCGTCGAGTTGGCCGGAGAACCGGAACTAATAGCGAACTCGTTAATCTTGATCGGGCTGACGTTCCGCACCTTTTCGATCGCTATCTCGGATTGCGTCCGGCCGTTCGTCGAGTTCGTCCACGAGGCGTTGCCGACCAGGTCGCCGTTGAAGGCCGCCGACCCTGAGGTCACCTTGAAGGTTGTGCTGACGCTCTGGCCCGGCGCGACCGATCCAGTAATCGTCGCCGGCGTCTTGGCGACGACGCTCCACCCCGCGGGGGCAGTAATACCTAACTTGACGTTTGTCACATGCGCCCTCGTGGCATTGGTGAACGTCACGGTGGTGTCCTGTGAGGAGCCCGGTGAGAACGTCTGGAGTCCCGGCGGCGTGACGGTTGCCGACGCCGGCGCTATGCCCAGCCGCTGCACGTCGTACCTGGCAGCTACTACGTTGGCCTGCACCTTCTGGTTGGTCTCCTCCTTCGGGAAGGTACCCGGGGCCGTCATCGCGCCTTCATAGAAGGTGCCCTGCGAACCGTTGCTGTTGTCACCGCCGTTGCCCAGGATAATAGCTCCCTGTTTGCGCATCGGGTCATAGCTGCTTCTGTCATTTATGACGCGCGGTCCGTCGAACATAACTTGCAGGTCGCTCTTCTGCGCGTCGCCGCCCATAGATCTCCAGTGGTGCGGTTCGCCGTCGGCCATGGCGGTCACAAACCGCCAGCCGATGCTCGGCAGGTCTGGGCAGTACTTATCGTTTGGAGACTGGTTGACACAACCCACCAGGTTGTTCTCCTGGTCGGTCATGATCCACGGGCCGGGGCCGCTCCCGCGATACCAGGCGGTAGCGTTGCCGTAGTAGGTTGTTTCCATGGTGCCGTCGCCGTCGTCGCGGCTGTCGGTCTCGCCGTTGCCGTAGTCAAAGCAGCAGCCGGAGTTGTAGTGATGGCCGTTAATGACCCAGTACTGACCCTCCGCCTGGTCGTCGACTGCGGTGCCAACCGGGTCGTCGTCCCGGAGGCCCATGCCCGGCTCGATGAAGACGCCATAGGCCTTGTGGCCCATGATCGTAATCGGCGCCATGTCGGCGATCGGGATGTTGTTAAATCCACCCATGGCCGGGCCGCTGAATCCCCCGCGGGGCGCCTGGGTGAGGTGGTTGCCCTTGCCGGACTGGTCGTAGATGGTTGTGATCCAGCAGTACGTGTTGGCGCAGAAGGCGTCCTGCGCGGCCGCGTCGGCGTATCCGCCTGGATCGCCCTCGCTGGGCTGGACAACGCCGATGTCCAGGGTCTTGCCGTCCGACTGACGCATGACTTGGTAGAGCGGGCCGTTGTAGGAGGCGTACAGCGCTCGTGTGGTGCTGTGGGCGGCCACGCAGGGGCAGCCGGCAGCGGCGTAGATGTCACATGGGCCTTGGGGCCTGGGCGGAGGAGCATTTTGTCCCGCCCTGGCCTGTTTGGCTATCATCAACATGGTTTCAGGCAGCAAAAGCGCCAGTGCGAGCATTATCACAAGACCGATTCTCGTTTTCATGTTTATCCTCCTACTTTTTAACCTTTGCTTATTCATAATCAATCTCCTTTTCAAAAATATGCTGCAAATAGCCTGGATTTGGTCAGTCGCGCTTCACACCCGGCAAGGGCCAACAGCAACGCCAAAATCAACACAAATACACTGTTTACCTGAGCTTACAACTCTGATTGTAAGAAAACATCCTTTGTGAATAAGATAAAAATTACGTTCGGGGATTATAACACAGATGGTATTTTTTTCAATTTATTTTCATAATATTTACTTCATGTAGAAATTCACGAAAAAAGGACAAGACCGTAACAAAATGGTAACAGATAGTGATCATAATACCCGCCGTGGGAAAGATTATATTATATGTATTTATTTGTCAAATAGCATAACGATCGGAAATTGTAAAAGGAAAATCAAACTGTTACAGGTGTTAATGATTTGGGAGTATTTAGATGACGACAATTTTAAATGACATCAAATACGCTTTTCGTCAATTGCGAAAGAGTCCCGGTTTTACTCTTGTGGCTGTATTGACACTGGCGATAGGAATCAGTGCGAATATAACTATGTTCAGCGTGGTCAATGCGGTTTTACTGCGGCCGCTGCCGTTTGAGGATTCAGACCACCTGGTCGTTGTCCAGCAGGGTAAGACACCCACCTTTTCCTATCCTGATTTTTTGGATTGGAGAGAACAAAAACAGATATTTGAGGATTTTGCGGCTTATACCGCGGCCCTGTTCGAGCTGGTTGAGCGTGACGGTGCCCGCAAGATTGATGGTGCAAAAGTCAGCGGTGAATTCTTTTCCATGCTCAAGGTATCTGCCTATCTGGGAAGAACCTTTACCAAGGCGGACGAACAGCAAAATACTGAACCTGTAGCTATTATAAGTCATGATTTCTGGCAAAGCCACTTTGGAAAAGACAAAGAGATTTTAGGTAGAACGATCACATTAGAAGATAAGGTCTATACCATCGTTGGAGTACTACCCCGCAGTTTCTATTACCCAGAATCTATTGAAAACGCCCACATATGGACCTTACTGAATCCTTCAGGGGAAAAATTGAACAACAGAAACTGTTATTGGCTTCAAACAGCGGGACGTCTCAAGGCAGGTCTCTCAATAGAACAGGCACTGTTTTTAATGAAAGAAAAACACAAACAAATGGCTCAAGCATCTGGATCAGATGATAGTGAAATATTGATGGTTGGCCTGCGTGATATGGTAGTAAGCAATGTACGAACCACCTTATGGGTACTTGCCGGGATTGTGGGATTCATCCTTCTAATCGTATGCGCGAATGTCGTTAACTTATGCCTGGCCAAGGTTTCATCACGACATAAGGAAATGGCTGTTCGCAGTGCTCTCGGCGCTAATAAACGACGTCTGCTTCGCCAGTTGACTACAGAAAGTATTATGTTGTCACTGATAGGCGGCGTCACGGGTTTGATTATCTCTGTCTGGACGCTAGCTGTCTTCAAAGTTAAGATTGCCGACATTGTCCCTATGGCAGGCTCAATACATATCGATCCGCAGGAACTTATTTTCGGTTTGGGCGTTTCCTTATTGGTCGGGATATTTCTCGGCATTACCTCCTTCTGGCATATACAGAGGTCTCGCCCGGCAAATGTCCTGACAGAATCACGGGGCTCATCAGGACGCCACGCCAGGCTCTCCAACATGATGATTGCCGCCCAGATTGCTATAGCATTGGTTTTATCCAGCGGTATGGTTTTGATGATTCGCAGTATGTTGCGGCTTTCCTCCGCGGATGTTGGGTTCAATCGCGAAAACCTGGTGACCTTTATGATCGGAACGAGGGAAAAAGATGCAACGCAACGCTATCAACTCAGCCGGGAATTACTGGAACGACTTAGTGTCCTACCTTATGTCAAAGGCGTATCCACAGATTCATCTATGCCTTGTTTTCCCGGGATGATCACCTCCAATGTCACCACTGAGGGATATATGCCTCCCGATGAAAAGCCCATTAGTGCCACTTATCACAGCGTTAGCGCTGATTACTTCAGGACGCTGCAAATACCTATCCTGAAGGGGCGCGGTTTCTCGCCTCAAGAGTGCCAGAAGCAGGAAGCGGTCGTCGTCGTAAACGAAAGTCTGGCCCGTTTGTTTTGGCCGGAGCAGGATCCCATCGGAAGACAGTTGAGTTTTTTCGGGCAGCAGAACAGGGTGATCGGTGTTACGGCTGATATGATTCAGGGCAATATTAAGATGGATAAGCCCAGCCATTTGTTTTTCCCATTTGATAGGTACCCGATGATTACGCGTTTTTTTGGGCTTTTTGTTGGTTGTAATTTAAATGTTGTAGTTCGAACAGCCTCCGGTCCAGGGCCTGTTATCGAGCAGGCCAGGGCCATACTTAAAGATATTGATTCGACACTACCGCTCTACAATGTCAGTACCTTTAAAGCAGAAATGGACAAATGTATCAGTCAGGAGCGATTCACGACTGCCTTTTTGACGGTCTTTGCCTGCATTGCACTACTGCTCATCGTCATCGGCATCTACGGTGTGGTCTCCTATGCCGTAGCCCGGCAAACCCGAGACATTGGTATTCGCATGGCATTGGGCGCACAAAAGACAAGTATTCTGGCCATGGTACTCAAACATGGCCTGCTGTTGCTGGCCATTGGCTTGGTCATCGGCATCGCCGGTTCGATTGGCCTGACACGGTTTTTGGCCGGCTATTTGTATGAAGTCAGTACCACCGATCCTGTGACCTTCGTCCTGGCCCCGATAATAATTACCATTGTTTCGATGTTGGCCTGCTATATCCCGGCTCGTCGAGCGGCCAGGACCAATCCGATAGAAACATTGCGATACGAGTAAAAAAATTGTGGCAATTGATAATTTTTGTATTTAATTCATTAGGAGAACAAACAGATGAAAAAACGAAAGACCATTATCATTGTTCTATTTGTGTCGATGGGTTTCTGTTCTGCCTCAGCACAGGATATCACTGCAACAGAACGCAGTGAAATAATCGACAATGTCGTTGACCAATTGGTCAATCGCTATGTTGATCCGAATCTTGGGCAGAAAGCGGCTCAGACCATCGTGCAAAAAAAGGAGAAACAAGCCTATGACGCTCTTGAGACGAAGGCTTTGTTGATGAAGGCCTTGATTGCGGACATGCATGAAGCCACCGGTGATAAACAATTGCAGTTGAATAACCAGTCGGTGGCCGGTTTTGGACCGATACCCTCCTATATCACGATCAAGGCTCCTAACGGGACCAAGCTGGATGAACAACAACAAAAGAAAATTATGCAGCAGATGCTCAAACTCATGAACTACGGATTGATAAACGCCAAGGTTATGGAAGGTAATATCGGCTATTTGGACATTCGTGAGTTTATTTCACCCGAAATGGTGCCTGAAATAAACAAGGCGATCGACAAAACTATGAAATCCTTTAAGGATTGTTCGGCAATAATTCTTGATTTGAGATTCTGCTTCTGCGACTTCGGTGGGTCGCCTGAGACTGTGATGTATATGATTAGTTACTTGTTTGGTGGAGAAGAATCGGTGCTCCTCTATGAATTATACAATCGTGAAGAAAATAAAATAAATGAGTTTCGTACCTGCACCGATGTTGCCGGGAAGCGCATGCCGGACGTGCCGGTTTATATCCCGACCAGTTCCAAAACTTTTTCCAGCGGCGAGATGTTTGCATACGGCCTGCAAAAAATCGGCAGAGCTAAAATTGTTGGTGAAACCTCAGCCGGTGCAGCCCATATCACGGATACAATCAGTATCGGCCACGGCATAATGATGGTCCTGCCTGTCAATAGACTGGCTCATGTAAAGACCAAAGCCAATTGGGAAGGGACTGGTGTGATTCCGGACGTGCCCACAAAGGCGGAAGAGGCTTTAGATATTGCTAAAGACATAATTCAAAAAGCCAAAAGAAATGCTAAGTGATTGTTGATAAAGGAATAACATGAGTACTCTAATCAACGACATCAAATACGGCACCAGACAACTTATTAAAAATCCAGGCTTCACAGTTGTGGCTGCCTTGACACTGGCGATTGGCATTGGGGCCAATGTTGTTATGTTTGGCTTTGTCCACACCTACCTGCTAAAACCGTTGCCCTTTGCAGATGCGGAGCGTCTGATGGCGGTACAGCATTTGGATGTAAAAAGTGGTGGGATCTCCGCCGTCCAATATGCCAATTTTCTAGACTGGCAGGAGCAGAATCAGAGCTTTGAGGCATTGGCCTGTTATTCTGATTATGAGGCTACCCTATACAGCCCCGGAGTACCGGAAAAGCTTAAGATTATGCTCGTGACCGCGGATCTCCTACCCATGCTCGGTATCCAACCGGCTGTGGGACGTTTCTTTACCTCTGATGATGATCAACCTCAGTCACCGATGACCGCACTGATCAGTTACGGCCTCTGGCAACGTCGCTTTGGTGCAGATCCGGGCATTGTGGGACAGGCAATTGAGTTGGATGGACAATCCGCAACAGTCGTGGGCGTCCTACCAAAGTCCTTTGCCTTTCCGCACTGGTACCCGGACCAGGGCGAGATTTGGCAACCACTGCGTCCCTGGATCGAACAAACCGGTCTGCATTGGTTATTGGAACGGGGCAATTCCGGTAGTACCGGTGCGATTGGCAAGCTCAAACCGGGTGTCACTCTGTCCCAGGCCCGTATGGATATGGATAAAATTGCACGATACCTGCAAGAGCAATATCCCGATACCAATCGAGACTCAGGTGTTTACGTGGCCCGGTTTCAAAATCACCTGGTCAAGGATTTTCGGTCTATCATTATGTTGTTAACCGGGGCAGTAATCTTTGTACTGTTGATCGTTTGTACGAATCTGGCTAATCTACTCTTAATACGCTCTTGCGCCCGGATACAGGAATTTTCCGTACGCAGTGCCTTGGGTGCCGGATATTGGCGTATTCTCCGACAGATCATATGCGAGAGTCTTGTACTGGTCACACTCGGTGGATCCGTGGGAATTCTTTTAGCTCTCTGGGGTAGCGGTTTACTTGCCGGCTTACTACCTGTATATCTCCAACCGACAGGCGAATCCCTCCTGAGCATCAACGGCAATTTCCTTCTGTTTGTTCTCGGCATTATGATTATAACGGTCTTGTTATCCAGCCTGGCACCGATACTGCACATGTCCCGGATCGACCTCGCCGGGCAGATCCGCTCCCAAACACGCAGCGTAAGCACAAATATCCGGGGGCAACGTTTACGCGACTCCCTGGTCGTTGCTGAGATGACGCTGGCCATGGTTTTGCTCGTAGGCGCCGGACTTATGCTCAATAGCTTTATTCATTATCTTAAAACCGATCCGGGCTACGATCCGGAACGTGTGATTACCCTGAGCCTAGCTTTATCAGATGATGCTCAGCAACGGGAGCAATTCTGCCGACAACTCTTGAATCAAGTCAATAGCTTACCCGGTGTGACACACACGGCCCTGACCTCCGCCCTCTTGGGCAAATATACATCAACCAGCACCTACACAGTGGAAGGGCAACCTGATCCTGAACCCAGCCAGAGTCACTATATGCGTTGGTTTGAGGTGACACCCGGTTTCTTCCAGGCCATGGGTATGCGTCTGGTGCATGGTCGTCACTTTACGGAGCGCGATATGACCAACAATGCCATCATCGTGGATCAGGCATTTGTCGACAAATGGTGGCCCCATGAGAATCCTATTGGCCGGTATCTCAACTTTGGTGGCAGGAGACAAGTCATAGGCGTCGTCAGCCGCGTAAACTACTACAGCATTGAAGCAGAAGAATCACTCCCCACACTCTACCAGACCGGTTATCGCTGGGGGCCGGCTAACCATGACAGAATCTTGGTCGTACGCACACAAACGGATCCGACTGACATTGTCGGCCCCATTCGCCGGATTGTCACGGAACTCGATGCCAGCATACTGATCTACGACATTCAGACGGTACACGAAATCATTAACGAACAATTACGTTCGAACCATGTCATCACGGGCGTTCTCAGTGGTTTTGCCGCTATTGCCTTGCTCCTGGTGGCCCTTGGTATTTACGGAGTTTTAGCCGCCTCCGTGGCCCAACGTACCCAGGAAATCGGCATCCGCATGGCCATGGGGGCCCGTGTAGGCAACATCCTGGGCACGGTCCTTGGCCATGGCCTGAAACTAACCGCCATCGGACTTACCCTGGGGCTATGCGGTTCCTTGGCTCTAAGCCGATCAATCGAAAGCCATCTCTTCGGTGTAAGCGCCCAAGACTCAGTGACGTTAGCTGTGGTCGCCGCCGTCCTAACCGGAACCGCTCTGTTAGCCTGTTGGATACCAGCCCGCCGAGCCGCCAAAATCGATCCGATGGAAGCACTCAGATACGAATAAGTTTTTGCAAAATGGATTTATCAGGAACGGAAATATGATTCAGGCAAACGAAGTATTAATTAATGTCCAGGACCTTCACAAGGTCTTTGTGACCGAAGAAGTCGAGACCCATGCCCTATCAGGCATACACCTGAAAATCCACAAGGGCGAGTATATCGCGATAGCAGGCCCTTCAGGCTGCGGTAAATCCACCCTGCTTTCGGTCCTCGGTCTGCTGGATTCGCCAACAGATGGTGACTATAGTCTTAACGACAATCCCGTTGCCGATCTGTCAGCTTCGCAAAGGGCACGCATTCGCAACCGGGAAGTCGGATTTATTTTTCAGAGCTTCAATCTTATCGGTGACCTGACGGTGTATGAAAATGTGGAATTGCCGCTGACATATCGGAATATGCCGAAAAAGGAACGCAAAGAACGGGTCCATAATGCACTCGAAAAGGTTTCCATGGCGCACCGCATGAAACATTATCCGTCCCAATTGTCCGGCGGCCAGCAGCAGCGTGTGGCCGTGGCCCGTGCGATTGTCACCGAGCCGTCTATTCTGTTGGCGGACGAGCCTACCGGCAATCTGGATTCGGCCAACGGTGACATTGTTATGGAGATGCTGGCGCATCTGCATAAAAACGGCTCTACTATCTGCATGGTCACACATGATCCCCGTTATGCCAAACATGCGCAGCGCACCGTACATCTATTCGATGGGCGTATCGTGGAAGACGAAGAGACGACAACGGACGAGCCGTCGGTTATCGACGGGAAGTCAATTTCACAAAAACGTTTGACAATAAATTGATAATCGGTGATTAACTTATGGCAGGAGTCAGAAAATGAGTGCCTTTTTAAATGACATAAAGTATGGTGTGCGGCAAATGCGAAAGAATCCCGGTTTTACCGTGGTTGTGGTGATTGTATTATCCCTGGCCATCGGCGGGACTACGGCCATGTTTACTCTGGTTAATGCACTGCTGTTGCGCCCACTGCCGGTTAAGAATCCCGATCAGTTAGTTCGTTTGTATGCAAAAGAAAACAAGCCGGACGGCCGATATCGGAGCTTCTCTTATCCCAACATGGTTGATATTCGCAAGGCAAATGGTGTATTCAGTCATGTAACCGGCTTTACAATCACCCTTTTGGGTATTACCGAGGGTGATGTTACGCGGCGAACAATGGCGGCTATGGTGCCGGCAAATTATTTCGATACATTCGGCATATCAATGGCTTCAGGCCGGGCTTTTATGGCAGAAGAGGAACGCCCCGGCAGTCAAGTCCCTGTGGTTATCATAAGTTATAAATTCTGGGAGAAACGGGGCAAGAATCCGGGACTCGTGGGTCAGACCATCCGTCTTAATAATCGAGATTTTCAGGTCGTAGGCATCGCACCAAAGTTTTTTACAGGTCCCATGCACCTGGTGTCACCGGAGTTCTGGTTGCCGCTGGGTATGTACGAAGCCATGAAGAGCGATTTTATCAACGAAAAAGACGACCGTCTCGACGCCAGAGACCAGCACCATCTGTTTGTCTTTGGACGGCTCAAGCCGGGCGTGACAATGGCGGCGGCCCAAAGCCGTATGGCGGCCATGGGAAATCAACTGGTCCAGGCGTACCCAATAGCCAATAAGGATCTCATGATAGAGGTCGGACGCCTTGCCCGCGTGTCTATTAACAGTAATCCCGACGATGAGTCTTTCTTAACTGCATTAGCCATTCTGTTGATGACTCTATCCGGTATAGTCTTGTTTATTGCCAGTCTGAATATCGCCAATATGCTCCTGGCGCGTAGCATGGCCCGACACAGAGAGATTGCCGTGCGTCTGGCACTTGGAGGCTCGCGCATACGTATCGTACGTCAACTGCTCATTGAAGGTGGTTTGCTCTCCGTCCTGGGCGGCGTGTTAGGATTGCTCCTGGCATATTTAGTGACCTGTTCCATTATCGCATCTTTTACTCCGAAGGTGCCCTTCTTTCAGGTCGTGTTCGACGTGCGTCCCGACCTTAGGGTTCTCTTGGGGACCCTCGGATTCTGTGCACTAAGCGTGCTCTGTTTTGCCCTGGTACCGGCCTGGAAACTGTCACGCACAGATATTGTCTCTCATCTCAAAGAACAAACCGGTCTCAGACGTCGAGCCGGATCCCGTTTAGGGGTACTGTCGCTGCGTAATGGTCTGGTTGTGGGACAGATTGCCATGTCCCTGGTCTTGTTAACAGCCACCGGGCTGTTCCTGCGCGGGGCCTTCAATGCCACCCGTGCCAATCCCGGATTTCCTTTGGAAAATAGTGTCCTGGCGGAAGTGGACATGAGCCTTACGGATTTCGACGAGACCCGCATCCGCCGTCTATATACCAGTATTGTGGAAGAGCTGCGCGCCATACCCGGTGTGGAAGCAGCATCCTATGCCAACATAGTACCCTTTGGTATGGTGATGGAGGGACGCAAAGTCACTGTCCCGGGAAATACGTCCGACAATCCGGTTGCGTCAACCTATGCAAACCTTACGGTCGTAGCCAACGATTATTTTAAAACCCTGCGTCTGCCCTTGCTGCGCGGTCGCGAGTTCAATCCCATCGAAGCCGAGTCACAGAGTGCCTCACCAGTTGCGATTATCGACGAACCCCTGGCGCGGCAACTGTGGCCCAATCAAGATCCCATCGGTCAGCTTATCCAGTTCGACGACCATCATGAAGGCAGGGAAATCATGGAGATTGTCGGCGTGGTACCGGGGATTCGAGACAGGGTGATGGACCGTCAGGCGCGGGCCCACATTTATATTCCGTTCGGACAAAAACACCGGAACGAAGTGACATTCCACCTTAAAACCGGCCGACTCAGTCATCGGGCAGAGACCATCCTACTCAAGACCGTTCGGGAAACCATCCGCAGTATAGATCCGGGCATTCCTATTCTATCGGTGCAAACTTTCCAGGGATTTCACCGCAGTAGTTTTTGGGTTTGGCTAATCAGTATGGGTGGACGTCTCTTTGCCATGTTCGGTGGTCTGGCCCTATTGTTGGCCGTGGTCGGCCTCTATGGCGTACGCGCTTATGATGTTGCCCGGCGCACGAGGCAGATCGGCATTTGTATGGCTTTGGGTGCCACCAGGCAAAACGTACTGTTGATGTCTCTCAAAGAAGGGATCATTGTGTCATGCCTGGGATTGGGCTTGGGCTTGCCCCTGGCCTTAGGTACAGGATACCTCGTGAGCAGCCTGCTCTATGGCGTTAGCGGCACAGACCTCACAACTTTTGTCTTAGTCCCAATGTTTCTCACAGTGACAACAATTGTAGCCTGCTGGATCCCGGCGAGGAGGGCTGCGAAGATAGATCCCATGAAGGCGCTACGGTACGAGTGAACAATGGCAGGACAAGTACATGTCTGTTATATTGACCTATGTGAGAACAATCGGCGGAATGTGTTATCTATTGAGTACAGCCGGCGTTGTCCCATCCGGAAGGTTAGGTTCGTTCGGGTCGTTGACATCGCATGGACTATTCTCTAATCTCAGTACAATCACATCATCGTCAATTCCGTTATGCGCTTGACCGGTTACAACAATCCCGCCATCGGATTGTAAGGTCAGGCCGTAGCCCCACTCGGTGTTTTCAGTCGGATCGTAGGAATAGAGACCCTGATTTCCGAACGTCGTATCGAGGACGCCGTTGGGGTCATATTTTAAGACCACCAGTGCCCAATCGGAGATACCGCTTTTGGTAGTGCCGCTATGACCGGCCATCAGAACCGAATCATCGCACTGGACTATCAGGTCATGACACTCCTCGCGGTCTCCTCCGTCATATAATGCCATCCCGTTATAGCCGAAGTTCGGATCCGGAACACCGTTTGGATCCAAACGAAAAACAGGAATGTCATAGTCCGTGTAGTCTAAGCCCGGCTGAGTCCTGAGGCCGGTGACAAGGATATTTCCCTGCGAGTCAATACCTACGCCGGATCCACGGTCATAATCGCCGCCGTCAAGAAGGACAATTCCATTGTCACCGAAGGTCTGATCCGGGATACCGTTGGCATCGAATCTGACTACTATTATGTCATTGTCCGAGCCGTTATAACTATCGCCGGTAACTACGATGCTTTGGTCCGGCTGTATCGCCAGGCGCGAACCGAAATCATAACCGTTTCCGCCATCGACCATTGTCGTGCCGTCGGTGTTGAAGGTCGTATCCAACAGACCATCTGCCGTCAAACGTATGACAAGCAGATCATTGTCAATACCGTTACTGCTGGATCCACATATCACGATCTTTCCATCTGATTGAACAAGAAGATCACCGGCCGAATCATAACCGTTGCCACTGTCGTAAATGAATATCCCGTTTAATGCGAAGTTCGGATCCGGATTCCCGTCGGTATCAAGTCTTAACACGATGACGTCCCCGTCCGAACCGTTCGAAGAATTGCCCGTCACCAGGATTTTGTTGTCCGATTGAGTGGCAATGGCCAATCCCGAATCATTGCCCATTCCACCGTCATAGATATATACACCGTTTGTGCCGAAGCTGGTGTCCAGGGTGCCGTTCGGATCAAAACGTAAAACCATGAGGTCGTTGTTCGAGCCGTTGGTCATATAACCGGTAATAACGATCTTCCCATCCTGCTGCAGTGCGACGTCGCGTCCGCGATCGTAGCCGGAGCCACCGTCCCATAAGACATAGCCGTCGGGTGCATGGAAAGAGGTATCCAGTTGGCCATCGGCCGCTCTCAACGGACTATGCATCAGCGAGCAGCAAACCAGGATACATGCGATTTTGTAGAATTTCATTGTCTCATCTCCTCGTATAGTTGAATCACCGGGATGTTGTTATTTTCAACTCCAACTGTCAAACGCAGCGGTGTATATCCGTAGTCATCCCTACTATCGAATATTATAACATAAGTGTGGTTTTTATGCAACTCTTTCGCTATTGAGCTTTATAGAGGTTGTGTGGCGCACATAGGAAGTATTGGCATTTTTTTATAAGTCCCTGAAAAAAATACTTAGGAAGTGAGCTGTGGACACTGTTGTGCCCACAGCTCAGGTTGAGTGTTTGTAAGTAACTACTGCTGGCAGATTGACAGCCATTTGGTTATGTGGACTATCAGGTCCTGGATGTCAATTATGCCGTCGCCGTTTTCATCCTTGCACAACGAGCAGCCGTCGTCTCCTGTCGTATTCGGGATGAAGAAGTAATCTTCTGTTTCGCCAATCTCGTACTTAGACTGCGGACCGGAACCGGCGTTGCCCCGTTCGCCCGGATTGCTGCCGCCTCGCCAGGGTTGCTCCGAGAGGGTGATTCTCATCCATATCTGCTCGTGCGTACCTTCGGGATGCGCAGACAGAAATGCCGGTGTGGTGACGGTCGTTTGACCTGCGGGCAGATTGAACAGGAACTGGTTTTGCACCGCCCATTCGTTTGCCTGACCGGCGGAACAATCCACTGTATCATCCCAGTCACCGTCCCGGTTAAAGTCGAGCCAGACGTTGACCCAGAGATCAATGCCGGATTCGACGATGGTAACTTCGTAGTCGAACGTGGCCCAGTTGCAGTTGGGCAGAGTCAGCGGCATCGCGACACCGTCGTCACCTTCATCCTGGTCGGGTGAGTTGGCCCCGGGATCGATGTTGTTGACGCCGTCCTCATCGGGGCCGATATCTGCTTCAGTCTCGGCGGTGATTCTTTGTCCCAGATATGCTACTAACTGGTCGTTCAAATGGATTGGCCCGAAAGGTCCGAGGCCGCTGCCGTCGTCGAAGACCGTCGGATAACGGGCGCCTACCCAGGGCTGAGCGTATGCACGCATACCGCTGCCGATATTGTTCGTTCTGTCGGGAGCGTCGCCGAGGTCCGGCTTTTCCTGTACGACCGTGCCCTCGCATGATATGGTCAGGACACCCTGGCCGGTCTGGGAAGCGTAACCGCCTATTTCAATCAGGTACTGGTTGCCGGCAATTGCGGCGAAAATGACCTCCGACTGGTAACTGTAGGGAGTATCATCATTGCACCCGAGCATATCACTCGCCGTCGGGTAGCATTCGCATCCGTTATAGACTGCGAGCTTTGTGTCGTAGGCACTTCCCTCCAGACTGACGGTGACATCGCCGGTGCACGAGGCGGTGTAACAGAACCAGATATTCGAGCTTGTCATGCACAGGCCCCAGCCGTCGAACGTGGCGTTGGTTGTATCGAAAGGCATATTTGTCACCTCGCCGATCTGGCGGGCGTTCATGCATTTGTCCTTCGATGTCGGTGGCTCTTGGTCCCCTTCGCATTTTATGGTGATCAAACCTGCGCCTTCGTCGCCGCCGTATCCGCCGACCTCGATCAGATACTCCTGGCCCGCGGTTGCGGCAAATGTTATTTGCGACTGGTACGTACCGCCGAAATCGTCGTTGCAGGCGATTAAATCGTCCCGGGTCGGGTAACACTCCCATCCTTCGTAAACTGCCAGCATCGTATCGTAGCTGCTGCCCAAAAGACTGACGGTGACATCACCGGTACATGTGGCTGTATAGCAGTACCAGATATTCGGACTGATCATACACAAACCACGACCGCCGAATCTGGCGCCCGTGGTATTGAACGGAAGGTTAGTTACGTCTCCGATTTGAGTTGCATCCGCGCACAAATCATTGGGTGGATATGTGACTGTCTGATTCACGGTATCCGAAGCGGCTTTTGCCGTGCCGAGAACCAGCAGAAGTATTATACAACTCTGAATTGATTTTGATTTGATATGTTTCATGATACGCTCCTTCAAAAAAAACCGTCTTTTATTCCATAATATAGCTTCGCCGGTCACATTTTCGATCACCCGTGAACCGTAGAAGCGTTTGAGCACCCCACAATCGTCGTATGCTCCTGTATTAAAGTGCCACTTGGCACTTTTTGCGCAACGGCTTTTATATATGTGGAAGTTCGGTCCTCGGACGAGACAAAACTATTAATCGGTGACAATGGTGGATGAATCTGCCTGTTGTAGTCGTATTGTAGCTGCCTGCTGATAAGATAGGGACTTTTTGTGAATTATTAAAAGATGGTTATAGTATTTATAATCCTGGTTTGTACCTGTATAAGCTGTGATGATAGAAAGGAAAAAGTCAGTTATTTATATGCAGGATCTTTGTCCCTTCGAAGCCGTTGAATTTTGTTGCCGAGGCAGTACTGTAAGCTCCGATATTTTCCGTGTAGAGATAATCTCCTATTTGCAGGTTTTTTGGAAGATGCTCTGCAAGAGAAATTTTGTCGAAGCTATCACAGGTCTGCCCGACAACCGCGCAAATCTCTTTTGTCCCTCTTTTGAAAGAATTAAAATTCGGAATCCAGTGATCGTAAACTACACCTGAAAAAGTGTGATAAACTCCATCGTTGATATGATAAAAGATTTTCCCGTCTCTTCTTGCTTTTCCTATTATTTCGGAAACAAGTGTCGCGGATGTTGCCACGAAGAATCTTCCCGGCTCGGCAATAATTTCCGCATCTTCCGGGAAAAGCCTGTCGAATTCCTTGTTTAGTATTTCTGCAAGTTTTTCGAATCTCGGGACGTTATAGTCATAAAGCACGGGAAATCCTCCACCGATATCAATAATATCCAGCTCATATCCTCTTTTCCTTGCTTCATTGAAAATTTGGGAAGTTATACTTAATGCAGAGACGTAATTTTCGAAATTAGTGCACTGGCTTCCGACGTGAAAACTTAAGCCTTCCACCTTTAATCCCAGGTCGAAGGATTTTTTTATCAGCTTTGTTGCATCCGACGGTTCGGCTCCGAATTTAGAAGCCATTTCCACCTGCGAGCCTGTATCGGGAACCTTCAATCTCAAAATCAGGCCGGCCTTTTTGCAATGCTCTTTGATTTTTCTCAGCTCATCCATATTGTCGTAAGTGACAAGAGGTTCGTATTTATTTATTTTTCTTAAAGTGTCCCTGTCTTTGATTGTGTTCGAAAAAATAATTTTGTCCCAGATGAAAAACTCTTTCTTTCTTTCCCTCCATTTATCGATAAGATTGTAAACCTCTATAAATTCGTTGTAAGAGGCAACATCAAAACTTGCGCCTTCGTAAAACAGTGTTTTTATAATTTCCGGCTCTGAATTTGCCTTAACCGCGTAATATGCCTGGACCCTCGGAAGGGCTTTTTTGAATCTTCGATTGTTTTCCCTGATTATATCGTGATCTATGATAAAAAGAGCGGTTCCGTGCTTTTTTACTAACTTGAGAAGTTTGCTTTTTTCCATATCTTTTTCAGTTCTTATTTAGAAGCTCTTCGAGCATGTTCATTTCTTTGGGAGTGGTTTTCCTGAAATTTTCAAAATACGAATTTTTTAATTTCTCCATTAATTCGTCTTTTCTGTCGTAAAGCCGTTTAAGCTCTTTCGGGTTTGTATTCTGCATGACATAAGATGTAATTAATGGAAGGGCAATCGTGGAATCCGTGTAAACTATGACACTTTTCTCGACTTCTTTCGGGTCTATCTTGCCCCATGTGACTGCTTCCTTGGGGGTCGCTCCGGACAGGCCGCCTGTATCTACTCTCGCATCTGTTATCTGAATAAAATAATCCTGCCCGACTTCTTTTATCCTCAATATTTCCTGTATCTGCGGCTCTGTTTGCAGCATAAAATTCTTGGGGCTTCCGCCTCCGACGAGAATTACCGCTGTTTTGCCGTTTTCGTATATTTTTGAATTAAGCACGATAGCGGTCGATTCATTCACATCTATGCTCGGATTGATCCTCAGCTTGAATTTATCGCTTAAAATCTCCAGTCCCGCTATGTTCATGCCGATAGTCGAATCTCCGGGAGATGATGTAAAGACGGGGACACCTGCCCTATAGGCCGATGCTAAAACACAGACTTTACCGAGCTTGTTCTCCTCTTCGGTCTCATTCATTATTTTTCCCAGATGATAGTAGAATTCCTGGGTCCCCATTTCTTTCTGGAATTCTTTTCTTGTCAGGATTTTCCTTAACCTCCTGTCTGTTTCCATTAAAACATTTTCATAATCGAAGAGAACATCGTAAATTCTTGTAACACCCGCTTCTCTTAACGCGCAATCATCGACATTCGGACTGCCCTCGTAAAGAGGAAGATTGAATATATAATGCATATCGTGGTACATATTCGCCCCTGTTGCGACAATCCAGTCAACAAATCCGTGCTCGATCAGGGGTATAATCGAAGATGCCATTCCGGCAGGAGTCAGAGCACCCGCCAGGCTCATCCCGACCGTGACATCTTCTTTGGAATATTGGCGTGTAATTAATTTGCAGGCATCTTTTATTCTTCCAGCATTAAAAGCATTGAACGTTTTTTCAATTAAATCGGTCACGGAATAATCCTCGGTGATTGGCTGAGGAAGAATTCTTTTCCCTGATAAATATTTTGATTTATTTGGACGATTATGCTCCATTTTCGAGACCTCTGAATTAGCTCATATATTTGATATCGTTCTATATTTTTGCATTATTGCGCTTCACAAAACTGTATGTCGGTGAGCAGTTTATCCAATCCGCTTATTTTTGTCAAATGCGTGAGAAATTAGTATTGGGCGAATTAATAAAATCCCCTTTCTATCTGTCAGTGATTATGATTGCTTTGAAGCCCACACTGGATAAGGACACCAAATCCATTTGATGGGATTTCCTTCCGTAACAAATTTCCATAATTGTGTAAAGGTACGATGTAAAATTTCCGGGGTTTTGGTTGTTATTCGAAGGCAAATTTGATATTAACTTGGATTCGGTTCGGCCGGTTGTTGTGCCGGGCGTATGACATTAAAAAACTATTAGTTTACGAAGGATTATAAATGTACTATCAAAAATATCTGCTTTTGTTATTTCTCAATATTTCTGCTGTTGTATTTGCCAGTGAAAATATGGATTGGCCGTGTTTCCACGGTCCGCGGCGTAATAATTTGTCCACCGAGACAGGGCTTCTGAAGGTATGGCCGGAGGATGGCCCCGAATTATTATGGACTGCCACCGGCATAGGACACGGATACAGTACGGTATCGATTGCGGGCGGTCGTATTTATACCGCCGGCATGATTGACAAACAGACATACGTAGCGGCCCTGGGTATGGACGGTAAACAAATATGGCAAAAGCTAAACGGACAGTCCTGGCAGGCTTCTGAACGACAAACATGGGCCGTGCCTTATTCCGGCTCTCGCGGCACGCCGACCATAGATGGTGACACTGTCTATCACCTCTCTGAGCTGGGACGACTGACGGCGTTCGATACCGGTACGGGCCGGGAACTTTGGCATGTGGATATTATGAAGACTTTCGGAGCAGAGCGGCCGGAATACGGATTCAGCGAGTCCGTGCTGATTAACGGAAACGCCATATACTGCTGCCCCGCAGGCAGGGAAGGCTACATTGTGGCACTGGATAAAAGTTCCGGAAGCACTATATGGGCCAATAAAGAAGTCAAGGATGCAGTCGGTAACTGCTCGGCGGTTGTGGCACGCATCGCGGGTCACGAGCAGGTCGTGACTATGAGCGCGCAACGGGTTCTCAGCTTCGATCTGACCGACGGGCATCTGCTCTGGGATTATGCATTTGCAAACCAGCGGGAAAATAATATCGCGGATGTCGTTGTCAGTGACGATTTGGTTTATGCCTCGAGCGGTTACGGCAAAGGCAGTGTTTTACTGCGGCCGAAGAGGCAGGACGATGGCAAGTTCTCTGTTACGCCGGAATGGACGAGCGAGCTTTTAGACAATCATCACGGCGGCGTTTTACTTTACGACGGTTATCTCTACGGCGCCGGCCAGGAATCTCGCGGCTGGTTCTGCCTCGATTTCAAGACCGGTGGCAAAAAATGGCAGACACCCGGCAAAGGATCGCTGATCTATGCCGACGGTATGCTCTACTGCCTTGAGGAAAGAGGCACAATATCACTTGTTAAAGCCTCGCCGGACAAATGGGAGCAGGTTAGCTCGTTTAGTTCGCCTCGGGGCGGTGAGGGACTTTTTTGGGCGCATCCGGTAATCTGCGATGGAAGGCTCTATATCCGCCATTCCGATAAGCTTTTCGCGTACGACATCCGTAAGGATTAATTTCAAAACGGAACCGCAGCCCTGAAGGAGTTGTATCTTTTACTCACGGGTCGTTTCTGCAAATCCGAGCAGATAGCCCCCCCACGCTCCGTGAGTTATAGAAGATAAGATTTGAAGAACATCAGGAGAAAATCAGCTATAATCCTCTTCCTCTTCCTCTTCCTCTTCGTATTCCTCTTCGTACTCCTGGTCCAGTTCGTCGTCATCATCCTCTTCCAGTTGATCAACCGGCTGGCAAATACATTTATCCGCCGGTTCCCAGCAACCGGAACACACACCATCTTCGATGGGGGCGCCACAGGTTTTGCACGGCGTACATCCACATGAATCACACATTTTTCCACGCCTTAAAAAAAGCTATCAATAATTTCATTTCGCCAGATGCACTACGGAAACTTACGATGAGTTTCCGACTGCGCCGTCATAATAAATCTGTGTTTAAGAAATGCAATAAAATATTTTAAAAATTTTTCTCTCCATATTGTTTTGAATTCGGCTGTTAATTCTGGTCTCTAACAGCCTTGCGGAGAGAATTCGAGATTATCTGCAGGAGCGGCTTCATGATTGAAAATTTCTTATATTTGTAAGTTGAAAAGTTAATTACACATTATACGGCACATGTCATCAGTTCCAGAAAGCCGAGTAATATCCAGCAGACGAGAGCCGGAATGAAGATAATAACCGATAAAATTTGTATCAATCTCCTGCGGCTGTTCAGTGACATCAGGACTAAAATGATACAAATCGCCAGCAGGAGCAGCCCGACTGTGGCCGAAGGTGCATGGGGCATTTTTCCGGCATTTGGCCAGCCCGCTGCCAACAGCCGGGCGAACGGGCCGAAAAGATTCGCAATACTGCCGATAATGCATGTTTTAATACGGATGTAATCCGGCCGGGTGATAAAATGCAGCAGCCCCGCGAGCAGACCTGTGCCTAACCAGAGACACAGGTAGATTATTGCAAGCTTTCGTTTTGCTATCGGCGGTTTTGCGGATTCTTTTACCATAATGTCGTTCTTTGCCGGATATTTCTAATCTATATTTTTCCACCAGGGGTTGTCGAGATTTTTCTTTATCAGGGTGCATCGCTGCTGAACGCACAAGTTCGAATGCAGCGGGTCCGCCGGTGTGTTCGTGACATAATCCAGCAGTTTTTCTATCGTGCTGGTCGCGATGTGGGTTCGTGTATCGGATGAGCCGTAGTAGATAAAAACATCGCCGTTGTCGCGGACGACCCAGCCGCTGGAAAAGAGCACGTTGGAAACGTCCCCCACCCTTTCGTCTCCCTGCGGGCCCATGAAATATCCGCCTGGTTTTGCGATGACCTTCCAGGGCTTTTTCAGGTCTGTCATGAACATGTACAGGACATATCGATACCCCGCCGCAGTGTCACGCACCCCGTGTGCCAGATGGAGCCAGCCTTTTTCCGTCTTGATGGGGGCTGGCCCCTGGCCGTTCTTGCCCTCGTTGATTGTGTGATATGTGCAGCGGTCGATAATTATTTCATCGGTGATTTGTGCCTTCTCGATATTCTCGCACAATCCCCAGCCGATTCCTTCGCCTGTCCCGATGGACTTGAAGTCGGACATAGGACGTGTGTAAAAACCGTACATGCCGTCTATAAATTCCGGGTGTAGCACATAGTTTCGCTGCTGGGCCGGCGGAGTCGCAAGGTCGGGCAGGCGCTGCCAGTGCTTCAAATCTTTTGTGCGTGCTATGCCGGAGCGGGCAATAGCCGCAGAAGGATCTTCCGGGTGGTCTGGATCGTGACGTTCGGCACAAAACACGCCGTAAATCCATCCGTCTTCGTGCCTGGTCAGACGCATGTCATAGACGTTGGTTTCCTCGGGCTCGAACGGTGGCATTTCGATGGGATAATCCCAAAATAGGAAGCGATCGATACCGGAGCTGCTCTCAGCGACCGCGAAAAAGGACTTGCGATCGGTCCCTTCGACTCGCGCGACAAGGCAAATATTGTCGTCCAACTCGATGGCACCGACGTTGAAGACGCTGTTTATTCCCATGCGCTCACAGAGCAGCGGATTTGACTTCTGGTCGAGATCGTATCGCCAGAAAACCGGAGTATGCGCTGCTGTCAGTACGGGATTTTGATAACGCTGTACGATGCCGTTCGTGTCCCCCGCTGCAATGTTCGGCTGTTGGATAAGGATCTCGTGGTCGGCCAGGAGCTGTTTGACTCGCCCTTTGTATTCGGCTTGTTTCATATATACTATCCTCCTGTTATTTTTTTGCCGGACAACTTGATTCAAGAGTTTACCATCTTTGCCGGTATATGTATAGAGGTGACAGATTGTAGTCTAAGAATCCTGCCGGTTTTTTCTCTGTTTCTTTCATGCCAGTGGTTCGTAGAATTTTTCCGGTTTTGGGCCGAGGGTGTTTGTGAGGGTCCCAAGTTTTTCGATTGAGGCGTCTATTCGGTCGCCGGCTTTGAGGAAATTACCGGTGGCCATGGCTACTCCGGAAGGCGTGCCGGTGGCGATGATGTCACCCGCTTCGAGCGTCATGATATGACTGAGGAATGAAACGATATCGGCGACGTTATAAATCATCTGCGAGGTGTTTGCATTCTGGCGAGCTTTGCCGTTGACGGTCAGCTTCATGTCGAGGTTCTGGACGTCTTCGATTTCATCCGCTGTCAGCAGGTACGGCCCCATCGGGCAGAAACCGTCGGCCCATTTGCCGTTTAGCCAGTCGTAAAATTCGTCCCACGAGCGCTTCTTCCTGTTCTTGACGAAGGTGACACTGCGGGCGGAGACATCGTTGACGATGGTATAACCGGCCACATAATCGAGTGCATCTTCGGGCCGGATATGTTTTGCGGTCCCTTCGACCCCGCTCAGGACAGGTCTGCCGATAACGACACCAAGCTCGAGTTCGTAGTCTATCGTTTCGCTGTAAATGGGCCAGGGGATTTCCGTGTCAGGTCCGGTGACGGCTGTTGCCGGCATGATAAACGGACGTGGCACCGTAGTATTTCGCGGCGAATCCGAAAGACCCAGCTTGAAGCCGCGAGAGACACTGGCCTCCTTTATATGCTCGCTGTAATTTCCGGCTAAGGCGATGATTTTGCCGGGCCGGGGAATCGGGGCGAGAAGCCGTACTGAATCCAGCGGGATTGCATCGGTGGCAGAATCTGCAATCTCGGAGAGTTTGGAAAGGCAACCCTGCCCTCGCCGGAGGATTTCTTTTACGCTCCGTGGAGGATTGGGGCCGTCCCAGGCCCGAGGGATATCAATCAATCCGGCATCGGTCAATATTGCACAACTAACGGTATCATCTCTGGAATATGTCACGAGTTTCATAAGTTTGGCCTTATAGCTATTCGGATTCTGTTTGTCGGAACATGACACTTTTTATGCGGTAGAAGTTATCAGATTCGGCGTAACGAATCAAACACTATTCCGGCAACCGCCCTAATTGATGGTGTGGTACGTCGGATCCTGTTTGACTTCGTCGATCAAGGTTTTCAAAGCAATTGACAATGTAGCACGAATCGTATATATTTACTCCACAAAGAAAAATTCGTTCTCGTTTAGTGTGCATAAATTGGAAATCCTGTGAAAGGTCTATTATGAACACACTCCGCAACATTGTGATGCTGGTATTCGGTATCCTGGCTGTATTGGCGTTTCAAGGCTGCTCTGTCACGCCCGGAGGCACTGCTCGCGACACCGTATCTGGCAGTGCTGCCGGCGAATCCGCGACCAGTGATGATGGTCGCAGCCTCGCGCCTTACTTCACGCCGGCCGCATCGGGCGTCAAGTCGCCGGATCCCGACGGCTTCCTCCAGCGCTGGCTGCTTCTCGAGCCGATTAAACAGCCGATCCGCACCAACACCTTGTTTACCGAAAGCTACGTCCGGAAAGTTATCACGACCGAGTACTTTCCCAACCAGTTCACTGTGGTTCCGCAAGACGGCGACAAGGTGACGGTTGACGATGTGGAACTCGCATGGCATGCCCTGGACTCTACTGCATGGAACATCAAGCTCTTTCGCTTCGCCTATGGCCTGAACAAGCCGGAGTATGGCATTCTGTTCTGGGCCGTTACAGTCGTTGACTGTCCTCGCCAGATACAGAACGTGCGCATGGCCGTGGGCTCGAATTCGGCGTCCATGTGGTGGCTCAACGGCGAAGAAGCCGTCACCCTCTTCGGTGATCGGCGCATGGTTATGGATGACTGCGTATCCAAACGCCTCACGCTCAACAAGGGCCCCAACGTCATTCGCGGCGCCGTCATTAACGGCCCCGGCTTGAGCGATTTCTGCGTTCGCTTTGTCGATGAGGACGGTGAACCGATCAAGGATCTTACCCTGAACCTTGAAAAAGCTGAAAAATAAATCCTTCCAGGTTTCCGGGCCGCGGCCCCCGGCTGCCTGCTGTCTCGGTGTTATGGCCACATGGCGCGGCGTTGTGGTCGTTTTAATGAGTCGTCCTATTATTGGTATCTATCGTTTAGTTCTTGGAGGTTTTATGAAAACTCGTTTTCTCCCAACAGCAGTTTTTAGCCTGCTCTCTATCTTTTTGTCTTGTCCGGTATTTGCTCTGGACGGCGAACCCTACATCCACGATCCCTCGACTATCATGGAGTGCGACGGCAAGTATTACACTTTCGGCACCGGCCGCGGAGGCCTTATCTCCGACGATGGCTGGACCTGGCACAGCGGCGCCGTGCGTCCCGGTCGAGGGGCGGCCCCCGACGCCATTAAGATCGGCGACCGCTACCTCGTGGTCTATGGCGCCACCGGCGGCGGCTTGGGCGGCGGGCATAACGGCAGGATTCTTACGATGTGGAACAAGACCCTCGATCCCAATTCCCCCGACTTCGAATATTCAGAGCCCATCAAAGTCGCCTCAAGCGACGGCATCGAGGATTGCGACGCCATCGATCCGGGGCTACTTCTCGATCCCACGGATGGCCGGCTGTGGTGCTGCTACGGGACCTTCTTCGGCTACATTCGCCTGGTCGAGCTCGATCCCAAAACGGGCAAACGTGTCGAAGGCAACAAGGCCGTTAATATCGCCATCGACTGCGAAGCCACCGACTTGATCTACCGCGACGGCTGGTACTACCTTCTGGGCACGCACGGCACGTGCTGCAACGGCGCCACCTCCACCTACAACATCCGCGTGGGCCGCTCCAGGAAAGTGACCGGCCCCTACCTGGATAACATGGGCATGGACATGCTCAGAGGCGGCGGCAAGCTCGTCGTGGCCGCTAACGGCCGCTGCATCGGACCCGGCCACTTCGGCCTGATCGACCTGGGCGACGGCGTTCAGAAGTTCTCCTGCCATTACGAGGCTGACCTGGACCGCGGAGGCCGCAGTATCCTGGACGTTCGCGCGCTGCTTTGGAAGAACGGCTGGCCTGTTGCCGGCGAGAACTTCAAGGGGGGCACCTTTGAAATCGAATCCGAAGCCAGCGGTTATGCGCTGGAACTGGGCGTGGAAGCCGTGCCGATCGGCGGTGCACGCCAAGGGAGAACGATGCGTATGGGGAACCGCGGCGGAACTCGCGGTGAAAATCGTGGCGGTACTCAGGGCGAAGCGCCGGGCGGCGCCAGTGCGGCGGGTGGTCGCGGCATGAGAGGCGGCATGGGAATGGGTGCCCGCGGCGCCCGTGGACCCGTGACCCCGATTCCGGACCAGGATGTCAATGAGGTGTCAAAGAATTGGCCGACCGGCAATATCGGCATTCGCATGGGTGACTACATGCTCCAGGCCCATCAGAAGTGGACGTTCACTCCTGTCGAAAATGCCGGCGGTTATCTCGGATCACCCTATTTCAAGATCACTATCGCCGGTACGGATCGCGCTCTGACCGCAACCGAGGACGCCGAAGTTGTGGCGGTTCCCGCCTTTACGGGCCGGCTCGAACAACTGTGGCGTATCGACCAGTTGACCGATGGTACTTATCGCATCATGCCCAAGGTTGTGTCCGAGGCCAGGGACAACTTGGTTCTGACCGCAGTGGGCGTCACCACGCCGTCGCTTACTGAGTTCGACCCGAAAAGTGACAAGGGACGCTGGAACTTTAGAACGCCATAAGGCATTATAGAGCAAAAAGTAATGTCAGATCGAATGGAGATTGCCGAAGGATCGGCTTCCCTTGGGGATAAATTGGGTTTGTTTTTACTTGGGTCAAATGCCCGAAAACTGCTGTTTTTCTCGTAATCTTCTTATTTCAAAGAGCTTACAGTAATTTACCTATTTTAACATTGGCTTTGTTTTTTATTTTTTTACCACGGCGTAGTCTTACGAAACCGGGTCAACCCCAGGTAAAACCTGGGGCTAAATATGGAATATTTATGTTTTAACTTTTAACCCCTTCGACTCCGCTCAGCGCATGTTTTTAACTTGCTTTCCTCCATTCGATATTTGTTATTCGACATTCGCTATTGCCGCTATGAACTCTTCGTAGTTCATAGCGTATTTTACCCAAAAATCCCTTTAATACAACGAAAAATCCACTTTTTATCGGAAAATGTCCATGACACGGAACTGTCCAACCGTTGGGGGTAAACCTGATTGTCCGCAAATCCTAAAAACGAATATCTAAATCCTAAATTCATCCCTTAGGGACAAGATATCGAATATTATAAATCTTAAGGCTAAACACATGGATTTTTGAACATTAATAAATTTAGATTTTTAGATTGTTTAGCATTTAGGACTTAGGATTTAGAGTTTCTCTACTATTACGCTTTTTTATCTTGCTCACCTTGCTGGTGGAGTATATATTCGCTTTTGCGATGATTTCCTGATTTTTGAGCCGGACGTAAAAGGTTCTCCGGCGTGTCTGATATTTCCAGTTCACCGAATGGATTTGGGATGTTATGTGGGAACCATATAATCAGCAATTAGTCATGGGAGACTATTATGAGAGAAAAAAGACTGTTTATAACTGTATTGGTAATTTCGGCATTCATAGTGTCGCTCATCGGATGCTCCAAGACAGAGAATGAGAAAGAGAACGAGGAACAGCAAGCCTCTGCATCTGCTGCGCAATCTGATGCTCCAGCCGAGCATGAGGTTGTCTCGACTGTCCGTGAGTTCCTCAAGGCAATTGACAGCGGCGATTACGACCGTGCCATTGGATTGGGTACTCCAAACGAGTTCAAGCGGGAAGGGCTTGTCAAGATTAACGAGACTTTTGAGTTCGACAAAGCAGAGATTACTGAAGCGTATGTTGGTAACGAAAATGCAGCGGTACTAACGAATTCGATTCCTGCATCTCGTGGAGCAGTGCAATTTGGCTTTTCATTGATAAAAAGTGATAATCATTGGCTTATTCGTGATGTTGACATGCTCCCAAGTGATGAAGCTGTGAAGAAATGGTTTGCCGGTTTCGAAGGTGTTGAACCAACTGCTAAGCGTGTCACCGAATAACAAAATTAGACCCGATGTGCAAAGAAGAAAAAAGCAGGGCTTTAAATTGAAAATAAACAAAAGGAAAAGAAGTAAAAAAGGTGACATAGATACGTAAACGTCCCGAATGGCGGGACTTTAAGGTTATTAAGAAAAAAGGTCTCCTGCAACCGATATAGAAGTTAACGCTAACTTTAATCGGAAAGGAGACCA
>Ga0315549_1000042_pt1 | contig 133677 bp, 109 predicted proteins | sample SalMarSW160200MG_FD_203101 | JGI IMG/M metagenome (GOLD analysis project Ga0315549, IMG submission 203101) | Salt marsh sediment microbial communities from the Plum Island Ecosystem LTER, Massachusetts, United States - Salt Marsh Sediment SW1601-200 ... | reverse complement strand
ATTATCTTGAACCTGGAGATTACGACAAAGGGTACGCCGGAAGCAATTTTTATCCGGCAGGATAGACCAAAGAAGCTGTCAGATTTTAATCTTTGGGATTACGTTCTTCTAACGGATAAAGTTGAAGCTACTATCAGTTTTCCACTTCAGCCAGAACCATTGGCCAACATTGTGTTTACAGAACCAGGGGGGCGAAGCCCCCCTCTCTCAAACTTCTTCCCCCTCTCCTTTTTACCTCGCAAGGAGAGGAAAAAACGGAGAGTCCAAGAGAGGCGAAGCCTCTCTTAACTGCTCTTCCCCCTCCCTTTCCAAGGGAGGGGGACACAGGGGGAGGGTTGTAAAATATCAAGGGATTGAGGTTAGAAAATAATACTGTATCAAAGGTAAAAAATGCCAGCCGATATTGTTCTAAAAAACGCCAATGTAATAACTATGGACGCCGGAAAGCCTACGGCGGAACTGGTAGCGATTAATGGCGATAAAATATCTCTGGTCGCCGGTAGTGACAGGCTGGAATCGGCTGCCGGGGCTAAAACCAGGGTAATCGACTGTCAGGGTAAAACGGCAGTGCCCGGCTTTAATGACGCCCACCTCCACCTTTTCTCCTCGTTAAGAAAGCTGCTCAGCATTGACCTCAGTCCATCGGCAGTCAGTTCTATAGCCGATATCAAAGAGGCTATCCGCCGCAGGGTTGAAGATACCCCCAGGGGAACATGGCTGAGCGGCACCGACTATAATGAGTTTTATCTGGCGGAGAAGCGCTGTCCCAACCGCTGGGATATCGATGAAGTTGCCCCCGACCACCCGGTTGTCCTGAGCCACCGCTCCCTGCATGCCTGCGTTCTCAACAGCCTGGCGCTGTCAATGGCCGGTATCAATCGTGAAACACCGGAGCCGCCCGGTGCCCGTATTGAACGCGACCTGTCCACCGGCGAGCCGAATGGTATACTCGTTGAGATGCTGGGCTATATCCGGGGAGAGGTAATGCCGCCTTTTACCGGTGCGGAACTGGATAAAGCGTTCACTCTGGCAAACCGCCATTTCCTTGCTTACGGGATAACCTCGTTGCAGGAGGCGACTTATAGAAACGACCTCAATCGATGGCAGATAGTCCGCAGGTATAAAGACTCTGCCACCCTGCGCAGTCGTGTATCTATGATGGTGGGGCCCGAGACGCGGATTGAATTTCAGGAAGCCGGTTTAATCTCCGGTGCGGGTGACCAGGATTTAAGGTTAGGCGCCGTCAAAATAATGCTGGGTGAAGCGGCGGGACAGGGCGAACGGACACAGGAAGAATTAAACAACCTTGTTCTTGAATGCCATAGTGCCGGTTTCCAGCTGGCTTTCCACGCTATTGCGGAGAGCGCCGTTGAGGCCGCCATCAAGACTCTGGAATACGTAAACAGTCATTCTTCAGTAGCCGAAAGTCGTCATCGCATTGAGCACTGTAGCGAGTGTCCTCCGTATCTCCTTGAACGATTGAAAAAGCTGGGAGTTGTTATCGTTACCCACCCCTCGACTATCTATTACAGTGGTGAGCGTTATCTGGCTACGGTAGACCCTGGCCAGCTGCCCTGGCTGTACCGTATTAAATCGCCCATGGAAAGCGGCGTGGTGGTTGCCGCCGCCTCGGATGCCCCGGTGATACCGGTTGACCCGCTGGCGGGGATATACGGGGCGGTTACGCGGAAAGCCGAGTCCGGGCAGGTACTTTTACCCGGGGAAGCCGTCACACCGCAGCAGGCGCTGGCGATGTATACGGTAAATGCAGCTTATGCGTCTTTTGAGGAGGACATCAAGGGCTCCATCGCCCCGGGTAAGCTGGCCGACATTGCCGTTCTGAGTGACGACCCGACTCAGGTTCATCCAGAGCAGATAAAAGATATCAGGGTGGAGATGACGATTATCGGTGGGGAGGTGGTCTGGGAGCGTTAAGTTGTGCCGATGGCAGTGGCGGTGGCGTATTCCCGTGAGTGGGCAAGGCTGACGTTAATTTCCTTTATCCCCAGTCTGTCCGCCTCTTTTTTTGCCCGGCCGTTAAGTCTGATTAACGGCTTGCCGCTGGGGTGATGCAGGGTCTCGATTTCCCGCCAGCCGATACCCCTGGCGCCTGTACCCAGCACTTTCATGACAGCTTCTTTGCTGGCAAAACAGGCAGCTAGCGAATAGGGTCGCTGGCCATAGATGCTGAGCTCGGGTGCGGTATAGACGCGGTGGAGAAAGCGCTCTCCCCAGCGGTCTATCGCCTGCCTGATACGGACTATTTCTATGATGTCGGTGCCGATATAGTGCTGCATGATTTTAGCAAAATTATTACTTCTGTAACTGCTGAAGAAGGTCGGCGCATAGCTTCTTCAGGAACTGCTGCGACGGCCTGTCGTACAGACTGGTGAACAGGGGGGTAATAGAGATAAAGCCGTTTTCTTTGGCATATATGTCGGTGCCTTTTTCCGCCGGTTCGTCTTTCCTCTGTCGTATGAGATGGTAATGCTTCTGCTGGTCATGGTCGTCTTCCTCAACCGTGTTTATATGGCTGGTTCGGGCCAGGCGCGTGATTTTAACCCCGGCAATATCGGGCGGCGGCAGGTCGGGAGCGTTTACATTGAGGAAAATCCGGCTCGGTTGGGGACTTGCGACGATGCGTTCCGCCAGCAAGCCCGTTACTCGGGCGGCGGTTGCCAGGCCGGCTTTGCTATCGCGCGGTGCCGATACGGCCAGGGCGGAGCTGCCCCGGAAATACCCCTGCAGGGCGGCGCCCACTGTTCCCGAGATATAGACGTCTTCACCCAGATTGGAGCCATTGTTGATGCCAGAGACGACCAGGTCTACCCTGTCCTTGATAAGTTTGCCCAGCGCCAGAATAACACAGTCGGATGGCGTACCGTCCACGGTGTAGGCGGTTACCCCGCTCACCGCGGGGGTGACTTCCTCTAACTTCACAGGCTGAAGCAGGCTTAAGGCCGTACCGATAGCGCTCTTCTCGCTATCCGGAGTTATAACGGTTATCCGGGCGATTTTCTTGAGTTCTTCCACTAATGTCCACAGCCCGTCGGAGCGTATGCCGTCGTCATTGGTGACCAGTATTTTCATTGGGAATCCCTCTGCCTTACGCTTGTAGTTTATCACGGCTGAGGCGCCAGCTACAAACGGGCTGGTCTTCATCGCTGGTGGTGCGTTGACAATTATACACAAAAGGACTAGATTGTAGTTCGTATGAAAAGAAAGCGAAAGGATACCAGGAATGGCTGATAAAAAATACGGGAAATATGTTAGGGAACTCACTTTTGAAAAGGATAGTCCGGGACTTTTCCGGCAGAGAACTGAAATAAGTGGTGGACCTTTCGGACTGGATTTTCATGTTGAATACGGGACTTACTGGGCAGCCGGTAGCATGGGCAAAAATCCCTATAAATCGCATGTGCATGATTATAATCAGGTTCTGCTCTGGCTGGGGGCTGATATGAGTGACATGGGTGAGCTGGGCGCAGAAGTCGAGTTGTGCCTGGGCAGAGAAGCTGAGAAGCACATGATTACCACTTCAACAGCCGTCTCCGTTCCCGGAGGGTTCCCGCATTTTCCGGCTACCATTACCAGAATGGACAAACGGTTCATATTCGTATCGGTTTCATGCGCGCCCGAATGCAAAGAGACACCGTTACCTTCAAACAAAAAGGCTTCTGAAAAGACTCCGGTAACGATGTGGAACGCCAGATACAGGGACAATATAATAAACCTGGCGTTCACAAGGAAGGGTGCCTGGAGCTACGGCCCGAAGAATCGGGATGATTCCGGCGGGTCACTGGCATTTATTCGCGGTAAAAACCCCGAATTTGATTTTCTGATAATGTATGAAAGCCTGAAGAAAGCCCCTTATAGATTCGGCCCGGAACCCGATAAACCGCACGCACACCCTATGCCGGAGATTCTGTTTTTTATGGGGACTGATACCGACAATTTGAGCGAGCTGGGGGGAGAGGTCGAGATATATCTGGGCAAGGAACTGGAAAGACAGGTTATCACCTCGCCGACGGCCGTCGTCATACCCGGAAAACTCCCGCACTGTCCGCTGATTGTTACGAGAGTCGATAGACCCTTTGTACTTATGGATGTTCGCCCCTTTGGCACCGACCAGCCGGCCATAGGGAAGCTGTAAGCCGCTTTAGCGAAAAGAGGGGCTGAGGGGTGGACATGAGCAAGATAGCCACCGATGCCACGAGGGTGGTGGGTGGGAAAAGATAACATCGTCAAGCTCAGTCTTTTATTTCTCTACGTCCAGTCCCCACTTCCTAAACAGGTCTATATAGAAATCGGGACGGGGGAAATCCGGCCTCAGCAATAAATGGGACCAATCCTCCGCGTTCTGCTTCATCTCGGCACCGCGTTTGACCCCCTCCACCAGCCCCTCCAGTTTTTCCTTTGGCACGGAAAAGATAATCTCGTCATCTCCGGCGAATGCCCGCGCGTATTCGCCGGGGTCGGGCAGGGTAATCCGGTACTGGCCGCCCGTTATCACCGGCACGACCGAGTAAACACAGGAATCGATAGGGTCAAACTCGGACTTCACCAGGGTATTATCCTGAAACTTCGGCACAATAATCATTTCCCTCAGTTGCGCGGTGTTGGAATATACCAGTACCATATCCGGCTCGAAATTAGCTGACTTCAACGGGCCGGTCACCATACCGATATATTTCCCGTACTCAAAGCGCGGGAAAGATGTATGCGCATCCACGAAAGCATCATGCGGGTCTTCCACCAGGCCGTAGGCCAGCAAAGGCGCCCAGCACCAGTGGTCTTCTTTCAGCATGGCTATCGTCATTCCCTGCCGCCGCGTCATGGCAAAGGCCTGACACTGCGCTATATGATAACCACGGTCTCTTTTTGGTCTGATTGCCCCCTCAGGGATATCTTCTTCTTTCTCCAGCATTTTCACGGCTATTGGCGATGTTTTCAAAAGCAATGACTGCTCCAGTTCCTCCCCGTAACTGTTGTATTCCTTCAATGTTGTCATCCAGCTAGACCTCCTATATTGTCCGTCCATATAATTTTAACCATACAGTCATTGTAATTCTATCGGTCTGAGGTCAATGTGTCAAAAATCCCATCAGACGGACTGTCGATATTGCCGTAAGGTTAGCTTTCTGGTAACATGAAGGTAGATATGACTACCTTTCTGGATGAAGTCAAGGCTACGCCCGGAGGCGAGCATATCCTTGCCTGTATCCAGTGTGGCACGTGTACCGGCAGTTGCCCTATGGCGAGCCAGATGGAGTACCCTCCCCGGAAAATAATCGCCATGATTCGGGCCGGCAAGCGGGATGAGGTGCTTTCCAGTAATTCCATGTGGTTCTGCCTTTCCTGCTATATGTGCACCGCCCGCTGTCCCCGCGGCGTCAAGCCGACCGAAATAGCCCATGCCCTGGAAAGCCTGGCGAACCAGCAGGGCTTCAGAATCGGGGGCACCAGCACGCCGAGCTTCTACCGGAGCTTTGTTAGCTCTATCAGGAGTAACGGGCGTGTCCACGAATTCGGCGTGATGGTAAAGTTTTACCTTTCCATTCTCCCGGAGCTTATATTGCATCCTGTAGCTACTATCAGGATGGCGCCGTTAGGTTTGAGACTTTTTAATCATAAGCGTCTGCCGTTAAAGGCTACGAAAATCAAAGGCAGGCAAGACCTGTCACGCATTATCCAGAGATTCAGGGAGGTCAGGAGTAGCAGTTGAGGTACTATAGTTATTTTCCCGGTTGTTCGGCAGAGAGCACGGGCCTGGGTCTGGGGCTTTCCACGGAGGCTATAGCCGCCCCGCTGGATATAGAGCTGGTTGAGCTTGAGGACTGGAATTGCTGTGGCTCGACGCCCTATGGCTCACTGGATGATGAGGAGTCCATCGTGGTCGCCGCCCGTAATCTGGCGCTGGCGGAGAAGAGCGGGTTTGACCTGGTGACGCCGTGCAGTTCCTGCTACGTGACACTGGCCGGGGCGAACCGGCACCTGCAGGAACGCCCGAAGCTTATGACACAGGTAAATGAAGCCCTGGCGGTAGCTGGCCTGGAATATAAGGGCAGCATAAGGGTAAGGCACCTGGTGGATGTGCTCTATAATGACGTTACTCCTGAGTTTATAGCCGGCGAGGTAAAGAACCGGCTTGATGGCCTTAAGGTAGCACCGTACTATGGCTGTCAGCTGGTACGTCCCCGGTACGGACTGGATGATACCGAACATCCCCATACGCTTGACGATTTGGTAGAGTGTCTGGGTGCCGAGGCAGTTAATTTCCCGATGAAGGCGCGGTGCTGCGGCGGCTCGCTGACTATCTCCGAGGAGAAAAACGTGCTGGAACTAACGCGTAAAATACTCCAGAGCGCTGCGCAGAACGGCTCTCAGTGTATAGTAACCCCGTGTCCGCTTTGCCAGACCAACCTGGATGCCTACCAGAGCCGTATAAACGCAAGGTTCAGGGCCGACTTTAAAATACCCGTCCTGTTTATCACCCAGCTGATTGGTCTGGCACTGGGTCTTGAAGCTAAATCCCTGGGCTTGGATACGAATATCGTTTCGCCTCGTGAAGTGCTGGACTACATATATAATCGCATTAACTATGTGACCACTCACCCGACTGAGGAGAGAGAATAGCCGTGGAACCGAGAATAGGTGTCTTTATCTGTCACTGCGGCAGCAATATCGCCGGTACGGTTGATGTTGAAGACGTCGCCCGCTTTGCCCGCGGTCTGGAGTCGGTGGTGGTGGCGTGTGACTACCGGTTCATGTGCTCCGACCCTGGGCAGGAGCTTATAAAAAAGGACATAAAAGAGTTTAATCTTAACCGTGTCGTTGTCGCCTCTTGCTCACCCACGATGCACGAGCCCACCTTCCGTCGGGCTATACAGGAGGCGGGTTTGAATCCCTATTTCTTTGAGATGGCGAATATCCGAGAGCATGTTTCCTGGGTAACCGAGGATAAGGAGAAGGCCACCGAGAAAGCCAAGGCGCTGGTCGCCGCCGCCGTCAGGCGCGTTTACTATCACGAGCCGCTGGAAGCGCGCGAAGTGGATATAAATCCCAACACCCTGGTGGTCGGCGGCGGTATCGCCGGTATTCAGGCCGCCCTGAAGATTGCCGATTCCGGGAATAAGGTCTACCTGGTCGATAAAAATCCCAGCATCGGCGGGCATATGGCGCAGCTTGATAAGACCTTCCCTACCCTTGACTGCTCTGCCTGTATTCTGACCCCGAAGATGACGCTGGCAGGTTCTCATCCCGATATTGAGCTGCTTACCTATAGTGAAATAGAAGAAGTCTCAGGCTATGTCGGCAATTTCAAGGTCAAAATCAGGAAGAAAGCGCGGTATATTGACCTGGGTAAGTGTACCGGCTGTGGACGGTGCCTGGAAATTTGTCCTGTCAGGGTGCCTGATGAATTTGAGCAGGGTCTGGGCAAGCGTACGGCCATTTATAAGCCCTTTGCCCAGGCGGTGCCCAACAAGGTGCTCATTGACCCGGAGAACTGCCTCCACCTGAAGGGTCTGGCCGAGGGCAAAGATGTCTGCCGCCTGTGCCAGAAGGGCATTGAGAAGAAGGGCATCCCCGGCTGTGAGACCGGAGCCATAGATTTTGAGCAGAAGGATGAGATTATAGAGGTGGAGGTGGGCGCGATAATTGTCGCCACCGGCTTTAAGCTGTTTGACCCCGGTATCATTTATCAGTACGGTTACGGGCGGCTGGACAACGTTTATACCAGTCTCGAGTTTGAGCGTCTGGTAAACTCGGCCGGTCCCACCGGCGGTCATATTGTGCTTAAGGATGGCTCGGAGCCGCAGCGCATTGCCCTCATTCATTGTGTCGGTAGCCGTGACGAGCAGTACCACGAGTACTGCTCCAGGGTATGCTGCATGTACTCCATGAAGTTCGCCCATCTGATAAAAGAGCACACCACTGCCGAGGTCTACGAGTTCTATATAGATATCAGGAGCTTCGGCAAGGGATATGAGGAGTTCTATAACCGGGTCCTTGAGGAGGGGACGGTATTTATCCGGGGGAAGCCCGCCGAGGTAACCAACATTGCCGAGACCCCGGAAGAAGAAGGAAAGCTGGTGGTTCAGTTTGAAGATACGCTGATAGGTGAGCAGCGCCGCCTGCCGGTGGATATGGTCGTCCTCAGTTGCGGCCTTGAGCCGCGCCAGGATGTGGAGGCGGTCGCTCGGCTCTTCAATATCAGCCGGAGCGCCGACGGCTTTTTCATGGAGAAGCACCCCAAGCTCGACCCCGTGGCTACCATGACCGACGGCATCTTCCTGGCCGGCTGCTGTCAGGGTCCCAAGGATATACCGGATACGGTAGCTCAGGCTTCGGCGGCGGCCGCCGAGGCTCTGGCCATGATAAGTCGCGGCAAGGTGGAGATAGAAGCGGCTACGGCTGTAATCAATGAAAAGCTATGCACCGGCTGCCAGCTCTGCAAAGCCGTTTGTCCTTACAGCGCCATCTCCTTTGACGAGGACAAAAAAGTGTGCCAAGTCAATGAAGCCCTGTGCAAGGGATGCGGCGCCTGCGTCGGCGGCTGCCCCGGTGATGCCATAAGCCTCAGCCACTATACCAACGAGCAGCTCCTCGCTCAGATGGAAGGGGCGCTAACATAGGGTTTACTTGCATTTGGTTGTCCTTCACATGTGAAAGATTGCCTCATCCTCGCAGATTCCTTCAGCCGAAGAACCTGCCCCACTCCTCAGACATATCTATTCCCACCCGCCCACCCTCATCATTTTCTGCTTATCCCGTAGTTTTATCCCCGCCACCCTGTGGGGCGTTTAAGAGGGGCGCCAGCCCCTCTCTATTAATCCTCCCCCTCTCCTTGATAGGAGAGGGGGATTAAGGGGGTGAGGTAGATTATAGATTGCCATTATCACCCATCAATGCTATACTCTGACATATTATTTAATGGACTGGAGAGATCGCGTGAAGAGAGTTGATGGACGTGCCTATGACGAATTACGGCCGATAGAGATAATTGCCGATTACCAGAGTTTTGCCGAGGGCTCGGCGTTAATAAAGCTGGGCAGGACCCATGTTTTGTGCTCGGTCAGCGTCGAGGAAAGGGTACCCGGTTTTCTCAAGGGGAGCGGTACCGGCTGGATTACGGCGGAATATGCAATGTTGCCCCGGGCTACCGTTACCCGCACGCAGCGCGATTCGTCGGTGGGGAGGGTTACCGGGCGCAATCAGGAAATTCAGCGCCTGATAGGGCGCTCGCTGCGGGCGGCAGCCGACCTCGATGCCCTCGGTGAAAGAACGCTGATTGTAGACTGCGATGTCATCCAGGCTGACGGCGGTACCAGGACCGCCGCTATTACCGGCGCTTATGTAGCCCTTCACCAGGCCTTGGGGACGTTGGCAAACATGGGAGTAATATCGTCAATACCGCTGAAAAGCGCTGTGGCGGCTACCAGCGTCGGTATTGTCAACAGCTACATGCTGCTGGACCTCTGCTATGACGAAGACTGCCAGGCTATGGTTGACTTCAATGTGGTCATGACCAGCCAGGGTGAGTTCGTTGAGGTTCAGGGGACGGCCGAGGGTAAACCTTTCTCCAGAGAGGCCATTGACGACATACTGTCGCTGGCGGAGAAGGGTATACAGCAGCTGTTTCAAATTCAACAGCAAGAGCTGATAATCAAGTAGCCATCAGTCTCTTACCTGGCCGCTGCCGAGGATAATCCACTTGTAGGTGGTCAGTTCTTTAAGTCCCAGGGGTCCGCGGGCATGGAGTTTCTGTGTGCTGATGCCCACCTCGGCCCCCAGCCCGAACTGGCTTCCGTCGGTGAACCGTGTGCTGGCATTGACGTAGACACAGGCGGCATCCACCTCGTCGAGGAAGCGTGTGGCTGGCTGGTAGTCCTCGGCAATAATCGCCTCGGAATGCCCCGAGCCGTAACGCTCAATATGCTCCAGCGCCTCATCCAGCGAGTCCACAACCCTGACCGCCGCCACCAGCGCCAGGAATTCCTTGCCCCAGTCCTCGTCGGTCGCCGGGACCAGTCTCAGGGAAGCATCGGTTTTCAGGATAGCCATTGCCCGCTCGTCACAGTGCAGTTCTACTCCGGCTTTAGCCCACTCCGCCCCTATCATGGGCAGGTAGCGCCCGGCAATATCGGCATGGACGAGCAGGGTATCCAGGGCGTTGCATACCGTGGGTCGCTGTACCTTGGCGTTGAAGGCAATAGCTACCGCCTTGTCGAGGTCGGCGCTTTTATCCACATAGGTATGGCAGACGCCGATGCCGCCGCTGACCACCGGCATGTTGGCGTTCTCGGTGACGGATTTTATCAACCCCGCCCCGCCCCTCGGTATAATCAGGTCGATAACCGTGTTCATCTTGAGCATGTGGTTAACGAGGGTGCGCTCGGTATTTTCGATGAACTGTACCGCCCCTTCCGGCATCCCGGCTCTTTTGCAGGCTTCTTGAATAACTTTAACTATGGCGGTGTTGGAGTTGATTGTCTCCTTGCCTCCCCTCAGGATAACGGCGTTGCCCGATTTTAAACAGAGGGCGGATATGTCCACGGTGACGTTCGGGCGGCTTTCGTATATAGCGCCGATAACGCCTATGGGCACGCGTTTCCTGCTGACCTCCAGGCCGTTGGACAGAATGCGCATGTCGAACGTCTCTCCTACGGGGTCGGGCAGGGCAGCGACGGCGCGCGTGTCCCCGGCGATGGCTTCAAGGCGGGCGGCGTCCAGCATCAGGCGGTCGAGCAGGGCGGCGCTCATGCCCGTTTTTTCGCCTGCCTGGTAGTCGGTCCTGTTGGCGGCAAGTATCTCCTCCTGCCTGGCCAGGAGGTCATCGGCGATATTGTGCAGGGCCTTGTTCTTGATATCGGTAGGGAGGTAAGCCAGCCGGCGTGAGGCGGCTTTAGCGGCTTTCCCCTTGGCTTCAAGCTCTTCTATGGGTGATGTCATGTCTGGATTCCTCTTAATGCGTCAGCGGACCGGTTCCCTTAAGGTTAAAACTGTCAACCACCAGGCCGAATGAGGATGTTGTCTTCAGCCCGATATTGCATGGCCCCTTACGGCCGTCTTCCAGTTCAATGATATAGTTTCCTACAGGCATTATAGCTTTACTGGGGGTAATCTCCCCGTACCATTGCGATTCAGCGGAGTCGGTGGATGGTTTGTGGAATATCTCATAGGTAACTTCGTCTAGGTAGTTTTCACTGCTATCGTAAATCTTACCTTTGCCCCTGAATACCTGCATATCAGTTCCAGCGCTCCCCCCTTGTCCCCCCTCCCCTAGTAGTCAAACTTGGTATTGCCGCTGAAGTGGTAGACGTAGCGGGGCGGGAGGCTCGTTACCGCCCGGTTGACCCTCTTTTTGAGGGTGCATTTGCTTTGGCGGCCGTCTTCAAGCTCGAGTATATACCCGCTGCCGTCTTTGATGCGTACGTAGTCCACCAGAGTGAGCTCACCCCACCACCTCTGTTCTGATTCGTGCTGGAACTGGTAGTTGACCTCCGCTATAAACTCTTCATCGGTGTAATGGTATAGTCTGCCTGTTGCCACTTGTCTCCTCCCTTTCGAGTAACGCTAAATTGTTTCTGTGCACCACTTCCGGGCCATAGTCAAAACTGAGTAAAGTGGCGATTTTATTAGAATGAGCCCCTTTAATAATGCCGATATCGCCGGAGCTGTAGTTGGTTATACCGCAGCCGAGCTGATTTCCTCCGGTATCATAGATAGCGACTATTTCACCGCGTTCAAACCTGCCCTCGACCTTATGGATGCCCGCCGAAAGCAGGCTGCGATTTTGCTTTCTTAATGCCAGGGCGGCGCCGTCATCAATCACCAGCTTGCCTCTGGTACTCAGGCCGGAGAGCATCCAGCGCTTGCGACTCTCAATTTTGCTCGTGGTTGGCAGGAAGCGCGTGCCGATAGATTCGCCCGATGCCAGCCTTTGAATAACGTCGGCTTCTCTGCCGTCGGCGATAACCACCTCCACACCGGAGGTGGTTGCCAGCCTGGCGGCTTCTATCTTGGTGACCATGCCGCCGGTGCCGAGACTATCCGTGTTGATAGTTCCCAGGCGGTTAATCTTGGCGTCGATTCTCTCCACCTGTGATATAAGGCGGGCGCCGGGGTCATGGCGCGGGTCGGCGGTGTATAGTCCACCGATGTCCGTAAGCATCATCAGCAGGTCGGCGTCAACCAGATTGGCTACCATGGCTGAGAGGTTGTCATTATCACCGAACTTCGCCTCGTGAATCTCATCGATGGAGACCACGTCGTTCTCATTCACAATGCATACCACCCTGAGTTCCAGTAAAGCCAGGAGGGTATTACGCGTATTGAGGTAACCGGCGCGGTCGGAGAGGTCAGCCTTGGTCAGTAAAGCCTGCGCCACGGTAATATTATGCTGGTCAAAAAGCTGTTCATAGACATTCATCAGGCGACCCTGGCCTACCGAAGCCAGCACCTGCTTGAAGGGGATGCCTTTGATTTTTCTGTTCAGCCCCAGCTTGTGCCGACCGGAAGCAATAGCCCCCGAAGATACGATAATAGGTTCCAGTCCCTGCTCATGCAGTCGTGCCACCTGGGCTACCAGATTTGATACTATTTCAGAGTCCAGGTGGTCACTGCCGCCGGTGAGCAGGCTCGTGCCGAATTTAACTACGACTCTATGGTATGGCGATTCTGATACTTTCGGCATTTAACTATTTCTGCCTGTACCCTTTTTTCATCGTTTTTCTCATTATAGCAAGCTGAGACGAGTTGAACAAGGAGTACTTTTGGGTGTATTCTAATGACGTTGGACGGATGAATGAATTAACACGACCTCACGCAAAGAAGGTCTTGCCTATCGTCTCGGTTGTCACTTTTTTTGGTTTCCTTGATACCCATCTGCTTATTCCGGTTATGTCTCTCTATGCCCATGAACTCGGGGCTAGCATCGGTATCGTCGGCCTTATTATCGGACTTTACTCAATAGCAAATACCCCGGCAAATGTGATATTCGGTCGGCTGGTGGACAGATTCGGCTATAAGCTGCCGCTAATCGCCGGTCTCATCGGTGATGCGGTGGGTATGTTTCTCTATTCTTTATGCCGTTGGCCGGTTCACCTGGCGCTGGTGCGGGTGTTTCACGGGATAACGGGAGGTATGGTCGGCCCGGCGACCATGTCGGCTGTGGCCTATCATGGCACCGAACATCGCCGTGGTAGAGCCATGGCTTTCTACGGTATGTCGCTGGCGGCGGCTACCCTCGTGGGCTACGGGTCGAGTGGGGTTATCGCCTCCAGGCTGGGATACGAGGTAGTATTTTATATCGGGGCGGGTCTGCTGGTCGTAGGCGCTCTTCTGAGCCTGTTACTGCCGGGGAGCCGGCGCCGGGATTTAGTCCAGACCCGAAGGTATTCCGGTGAGGGCTGGCAGAAGACAAAGGAATTACTGAGACGAAGGGGGCTTATTGGCCCCTACTGCGCTATATTTGCACAGTATTTTACCTTTGGCGGCGTCGTCACGCTCCTGCCTCTTTATATAAAGAACCTGGGTATGGAAGCATTACATGTCGGTATGCTGCTGGCGGCTTTCGCCATCATGTTTATTATTCTCCAGTTACCTTCAGGGGCTCTTTCCGACCGTATGGGACGGCTAAGGCTGACTGCCGTCGGGCTAACTCTCGGTATTGTAGCGCTCGTGGTGATGCCCTGGGTAACAGCCTTCCCCTTGCTGGCAGTCGTGATGGCTGTATATGGAATTGCCTACGGCGCCATCTTCCCATCTATCTCGGCTATGGTGGCTGACCATACTTCACCAGGGGAGCATGGCATGGCTACCGGAATATTCCATGCTCTGCTTACGGCCGGGGTTGCTATCGGTGCACCCCTTATGGGCTGGGTGGGCGGTGCGCTGGGGGTGCAGATAGGGCTGTTGTTGAGTGCCTCCGTTATGGTTATAGCTTTGGTAGTGGTTCTGGTAATCAGGAAGGGCGTCTAGGCCGTGTCTACATTATACTACCACGATTCCTTTTGATTATCTTTTACTACACGCCGTATCGAAAAAGTGCCCGAATCAGCTCGGGATTTCCTTTACAGATAAGACGGCTTCGATTACAATGGTACTGTTTAAAACCAAAAAGGGAGCCACTCTTATGATTAAAGCCATTTTCTTCGACCTCTTTCAGACGCTGGTACGCTATGACCCGCCCCGTGAAGAACTGACGTCACAGGCACTCGAGGAAATCGGCATCCCGCGGGACCCCGATATCTTTCGCAGTCCCCTCGTCGCTGCCGATGAGTTTATATACGGTGAAATAGCCCGCCGTCCGCTGAGCCTGCGGTCAAAAGAAGAGAAGACGGCACTTTATATCGAACACCAGAGAATCATGCTCCGAGAAGCCGGCATAGAAGCCGATGATAAGCTTGTCCTCAGCCTGTTACACAAGATGCAACAGTTCCAGATGAACCTTGTCCTCTTCGATGACGCCGCGCCGGCCATGAACGAACTCAAGAGCCGGGGGCTTATCCTGGGCTTGATTTCCAACGTAGAGCAGGATATGACCGCTACGCTGAATAAGCTGAAGCTGACCGTATGGTTGGAAATCATCGTTACCTCCCAGGACGCGGGCGCCAATAAGCCTCAGCCGGAGATATTTCAGGAGGCGCTGAAGCAGGCCGGAGTACAGCCTTCGGAGGCGATATACGTCGGTGACCAGTACCAGGTTGATATTATCGGCGCCAACGGGGCCGGCATGAAGGGGATCCTTATCGACCGCACCGGTCATTACGAAGATATTAACGACTGTCCGAAGATACGGAGCCTGACCGAACTGGTTGAGTATCTGTAAGCGCCGGCGATGGAGATATAAAGGTCAGATAAACGGCCATTATCCATGGTTGGTCCGCCCCAGGGAGCAGGACACTCCCTAATCCCTGTCATCTGTACCCCTTCGTCTCTCGCCTAACCTCCGTACCTGAATAGCCAGTACACATATGGCGAACAGGGCGATAAAGACCATTGTGGAGATTTCCACCCACAGGATAAGAGGATTGGTTTCTTTGAAAAATACCGACCCGTTTGCCGCTATGATAGCCATGTGCACGATCCAGGCTATAGCCAAGGCTATCAATAGCATCTGATTTAGCAGGATAAGTGAAGTAAATGTCAGGCGTCTGCGCATAGATGGTCTTATATTGACCACCATAAACCGTTTTAAAGATACCCCTAACATATCCTTGTAATTTATTATAAAGAAATTTTGGACATATGTCAATAGCATGACAGGCATTACTACATTACCACGCTTAATATATTGGACTTCTGGCCACATAATCTAGCCTATGAACCACCAGTACATATGGGATATGTTGGATACGTAATAGCGTTAGCGGGCCACCGGTACTGTCCGCATTAAATTCGGGGACTTGGCCCTGTCAACTCTATTCGTTGCCCAGTGGACACTCCTGACATCTGCCCTGCGAGCACATAGTCCTGTAGATATGAATCAATCCCTGCTGCCTTTGAGCCGAACTGACCAGGTAACGGTTAATCCCGAGCTGGTTTCTCATGTGTCTTTCCAGAGTGTTTTCAGCCAGTCTGGGATAATGCCGGTAAATCTCCAGGGCTTTTCTGGCCAGCTCCTGATAAGAATTCACTTCACTCCAGGCAACAGTAAAGGGGAGGATTACGTTGACAACAATGTCAGCGGCTCGCCCACTACCAATGAGGGCCGGGATGCCTGTTTGACCGGGAAGGCCAAAGTCCAGGTATCTCGCCCAGTAACCATCGGCAGCCACCTGTAACGTTCTTGCCAGTCTGCCGCATCCCGCCTCTGCCGTTTCCTGGCGAAGCCTTTTGACCAGCTCAAATATCCCTTTTTCTCTATAGCGCAGCAAGAGATAGCTCATAGCCACTATGCGGCGTATTGGGAGATTACCTGGCCTGACCTTGAATAGATGCCAGTCACCTTCAGACATTTCTGTCCTCTCGCCGGAGGAAGCCCAGAACCTCTCCAGTTTCTCTACCCATTCATTATCCGGCGTAACTGCCGGGTACCAGCCGGAACGTTGCGACGGCAGCAGTCCGGCCATGCCCACCAGCAGAGCCTGCTGCCGGGCCAGGTACTCAGTGTCTGAGACTCCACCGGAGGCCACTGATTCCAGCCTTTGAAGCGGCATGCGGCAGGCTAACTCCAGTAGTGGATGCTTGTTCTTGGTATAGCCCAGCGCCCCCATGATTCCCTGGTAAAGGGCCTGGCTCGCCTCTGTTTGAGCCAGCTGCGTTCGGAAATCAGCAACCTTTGTTCTGAACCTCTCCTCCCCGGCCGCATCAAGAAGCCTGCCGATAACGTCGGTATCCCGGGAATTCATCGCGCTGCGGCAGGGCATAGGTAAGCGTGTGGAAGAACATGCCGAATCATTAACGTACCCGCCGGTTTGAGCTTCCAGGAACTTATGCAGTTCCAGGGTAGGGACTATTTGTCCGTTCTGAAGGCAAACAGCCGTCTTCGTATCACGCCAGTAGACCACGTGCAGAATGACCCGGTTGTAGGCAGCGTCCTGGTGATGTCCGTGCGCCCGCCAGCCGCTTGATTTAACGTGGACCTCGACATCTCCCCTTACCAGCCCCTGACCTGTGGAGATTACCGCATCCAGTAAATCAGCGCCGCGGTCACCATTAATCCTTCCCGGGTAGACCACCCTTATCGGCTCTCCCTCTTCGGTCACGAGGTCGGTCCTTCCCGGCAAACGATATTGCCACATATCGATGACCGCTCTCTCTGGAAGAGCATTCATCAGCATCACTCCCCTCTCTAGACTAAGCCATGCTATCCAGGAACTGCTGATAGCGGCACAGGGCAGCCAGTGATACTATGGCGTCTTCATCACTGGTGTAGCTGGGGATGCCCAGTGCCTGGAAGCCGTGACACATCCGCAGGTACACTTTCCTGTCTCCCAGCGGATTAACGGCTATGAAGGGTTTGTCCGGGAATTCCTTCTTGATATCCTTGAATAGAGTGGGCACATCTTTCCCTGGAATCCAGTCAATAGCGCCAATAATAACCAAGACGGCATCAACGCCGTCATCGGCCAGGGCCGCCCTGGTTATCGTTGTATAGGCTTTCTCGAAGCCGCTGGCCTCAACGGCTGTCCAGACGTCTATCGGACTCCTTACCTGCCACCAGTCGGGATAGACTGTTTTGATTCTATCCGTCGTGGCCGGGTGCAGTTCCGCGATTCTCAGGCCGTTCCTGGCGCAGGCGTCAACGGAGGTGACACACCCGGACCCGGCGAGATTGATTATCGCCACCCGGTTTCCCTTCGGTAGAGGTGAATAGACGAAGGCTTTGGTAACATCCCAGAGCTGTTCGAAGCTTCCCACCCTGATAATTCCCGACTGCCTGAAAGCGGCGTCGTAGACCCTGTCCTCTCCGGCTATTGAGCCCGTATGGGTGGCCGATGCTCTCGCCCCGCTCTCCGTTACGGCGGATTTCAGGATAACTATCGGTTTCTCTTTTACAATGCGGCGGCTCAGGTTGAGGAAGCGGCGGCCGTCCTTGATACTTTCCAGGTACATGGCGATAATCCGCGTCCGGGCATCGTTGCCCAGATACTCGAGCATATCGCTTTCATCGACATCGCATTTGTTTCCCAGGCAGGCTATCTTGCTGATTCCAATATCAGAGTTTATCAGCGGGAGGAAGACGCCGGTAAACAGGCCGGTCTGACCGATAAAGCCGGCTGTACCCGCTTTTATATCCGCATCGGGCAGGAATATATTGTTCAGCCGGCCCAGGCTGATATCGAAATTCGCTGATGTGTTGATGGTGCCGATGCTGTTGGGACCCATTACCCTTATCCCCGCCTGCTTTGCCATGCGGGATATCCGCTCTTCTATCCTGGCACCTGCCTCATCCATCTCCCTGAAACCGGCCGACTCAATGACTACGGCATTAATACCGCAGGCGATGCACTCTTCAAGGGATGTCAGTACCTGTGAGGGCGGCAGTACGATAAGCGCCAGCTCCGGCGGCTCGGGGATGTGTTCGAGGTCAGGATATACTGCCAGCCCCAAAACCTGCTTTGCCTTGGGATTTACCGGGTATATTTTCCCTCGATAGCCGAGCCTCAGCAGATTCTCGACGATATTGTAGCCCGCCTTGCCTGATGTCCTTGAGGCGCCGATAACAGCGATACTTTCGGCTTCGAAGAAAGGCTTTAGACTGTTTATATTATCAGAGCCGCTCATAGAAATAACTTTGCCGCAACCGAATCTTTATCTCCAAATACACCCGGCGCTTTTTGAGACGCGTTATTGGCCGTCTCAGCCTGCGCCTGCTGCCGTTACGAATATCATACACGGTAACGTGTATTCTGTCAAGGTTTCTTTTTAGGCTTGGAAGCTTGATAGTTGAATTTAGCCCGCTCGGCGATTATTGATAGAAGGGTAGATGAGGCACCACGTGGCTGGTACATGCCTGTCTCCCACTCGCTGATAGTCTGCTGACGCGTGCCCATTCTGTCTGACAGTTCACGCTGTGTCATTCCCAGATGTCGCCTAAGCGACTGTATCCGCTCGCCACTCCACTGTTCCCGCCTGGTCTCCTGACGCTTGCTCACGCTGAAATTCTACACGATGCAGTGTAAACAGTCAAAATTAGTTTATACTCTTGATGATTTTTATTTACATCTGGATGTCCTTTTCTGGAGGGAAAGCCTCACCTCCACACCCCCCATTTTGATATATCTTTTCCCACCCGCCGCCCTTATGTCATTTGCGGCTAATCCCGTAAGATATAGCTCCCACCCCCACAATATTAAGGAGTAAGGTGTAACCTTTACGGGCTAAGCCGCGGGCGATACGAGGGTGGGCTTGGGTGGGAAAATACAACAGGCGACCGGGGCAAGGGGGCGTTTAAGAGGGGCGGCAGCCCATCTTATGTATTTATTCCCACTCTCCTGACGATGTATCACAGGAGAGGGGGATACAGGGGGTAAGGTAGACAAAAATCTTCCCCGCTGCCATTGCCGTATAAATATTTCAGGTTATTTCCTATTCTGTGTTAAAATTCAGGTAAAAGGGCTGGTCCTTCCACTGAAGGACGAGCCCTAGAGGTATATGGAGGACTTTATTGCCAGACCTGAGCCGACTATTGAAGTTAATTGAAGATTTGCCTGAATATCGCCTGCTCCTTGAAAAACTGAGAAGTAGAAGCGACAGAACTGTAGTGGTGCTTGACACCGCCAAGCCATATGTAATAGCGGCTCTGTACGAGAGCTTGAGGAGATCGTTGCTGGTAGTCACGGCACAGCCGGAGAGTGCTAAAAAGCTCTACGAACAGCTCATAACCTGGTCCTTCCCTTTAGGGAAGGATACCGGGCAGGTGAAGCTCTTCCCGGAGCCTGATGCATTGCCTTACGAGCGCCTGGCTTCGGATTCCACCACAGAGCTTGAAAAGGTGGAGGCGCTTACCCATCTGGCTGGCTCTGCCTCGGGCGCATTCTCAGAGGAGGCGCCTCTGGTGGTGGCTTCGGCAATGGCGATTACGGGAAAAACAACCGCATACAGTGATTTTGTTTCGGCCTGTCATAACATCGAGCTGGGGATGGATATAGAGCCATACAAACTACTCGCTCGGTGGGAAGCGATGGGCTACCAGATGGAAAACATGGTAGAGATACCGGGCGCCATGAGCCACCGGGGTGACATTTTAGATGTTTACCCGCCGACTAGCGGGATGCCTGTCCGTCTGGAGTTCTTCGGTAATACTATCGATAATATCCGGTTCTTCGACCCCGAAACACAGCGGTCAATCAACAAGGTATCGTCGGTGGCGGTCGGTCCGGCTGCGGAATTACTGACGCCATTGCGGATGGACAAACGTTCACTGGAGAGTTCTTTACGGAGTCTTGACATTTCGGGTTGTAACGTAGAGATGAAGCAGCAGCTCAAACGTGATATGGACATAATGCTTGACGGGCAGCGACCTCGCGAAATGCAGTTTTACGCTTCCCTGTTTAATGACGGCAGTCTTCTGGATTACCTGCCGGAAGGTGCTTTGTTGGTGCTTGATGAGCCGTCGTCTGTTGAGCAGGCCGTGGCCGACCTGGATGCTGAAGCCGAACAGATGCGCCTGGAGAAGCTGGAGAGGGGGGAGTTGCCGCGTAATTTTCCCAGGCCGTATTTTACCTGGCAGGAAATAGAGTCAGGAATTAGAGAGAAGCAGTGCCTGAGGCTGGCTGCCTGGGGCATTGATGAGCCGAGGCTGGACTTTATCTCCACCCCCGGCTATACCGGGCAGTTGCCGCTGTTTCTGAAAAAGACCAGGGAGCTTGTGAATCAGAGAAAACGACTCATAATAGTTAGCCACCAGGCAGGCCGTTTATCAGAGCTGCTTGAAGAGGATGGCATTATCGTGGTGCCGGTTGATAAGGTCGAGTGTATACCTGAACCTGGCTCACTGTCCCTGGTGCAGGGTTCGCTGGCTGAAGGTTGGGTAATGAATGGTGATATCTATCTATTCACCGATGCCGAAATTTTCGGCTTCGTCAAGCAGCGCCGGTTAACCAAGAGACGCCCTGTGTCGCGCCATAAGCTTATGGCGGAGATAAATCCGGATGACTACGTGGTTCATGTCGAGCATGGCATCGGCCGGTTCAGCGGTGTGACGACTCTCAGCATCGCCGGTAGTGATAAGGAATACCTGGTGCTGCAATATGCGGCGAGCGATATACTCTATGTCCCCACCGACCAGATTGATCGTGTTAACCGTTATATCGGCGCCAGCGACAGGCCGCCCGTATTGAGCCGGCTCGGCACTCAGGAGTGGAACCGCACCAGGCAGAGAGCTAAAGAGGCGGCGGAAGCCCTGGCCCAGGAACTGCTGGCTCTCTATGCTGCCCGCGAGGTTGTCCCCGGTTTTGCCTTCTCCCGTGATACACTCTGGCAGCAGGAGCTTGAAGGCTCCTTCCCATACATCGAGACGCCTGACCAGTTAGAGGCACAGGTAGAGGTGAAAGCGGACATGGAAAAAGTCAAGCCGATGGACCGTCTCGTCTGTGGGGATGTTGGCTACGGCAAGACCGAGGTAGCCATCCGGGCCGCTTTCAAGGCGGTGATGGATGGCAAGCAGGTAGCGGTGCTGGTGCCGACCACGGTTCTGGCGCAGCAACATTTCTCCACATTCTCCGAAAGGCTGGAGGCGTTCCCGCTCAGGGTGGAGGTTTTAAGCCGGTTCAGGTCGCCGGCAGAACAGCGTTCCGTTATCGACGGTCTGGCCGACGGCACGGTGGATATATGCATCGGTACGCACCGCCTGATTCAGAAAGACATAGCTTTTAAGGATTTGGGCTTGCTTATCATAGATGAAGAGCAACGCTTCGGCGTCAACCACAAGGAGTACCTGAAGCGGATGAGGCAGGAGGTTGATGTGCTTACCCTCAGCGCCACCCCTATTCCCCGCACCCTTCACATGTCGCTGGTGGGGGTAAGGGATATGAGCACCATGGAGACGCCTCCGGAAGAGCGCCTGCCCGTCAAGACCTATGTCGCCGAGTATAACGAACACCTGGTCAGGGAGACTATACTTAGAGAGCTGGAGCGTAACGGGCAGGTCTTTTTCGTGCACAACCGGGTGCAGAGCATAGCGATGGTTGCCGAACAACTGCGGGAGCTGGTGCCCGAGGCCGAGATAGCCATCGGGCACGGTCAGATGCCCGAGGAAGGGCTGGAGAGGGTTATGGCCGACTTCAGCCGGGGCCGGATTGATATCCTGGTGTGCACGACTATTATTGAATCGGGACTGGACATGCCCAACGTTAACACCGTGATTGTAAACCAGGCGGACAAGTTCGGGCTGACGCAGCTTTACCAGTTACGGGGGAGAGTAGGGCGGGGGGCCAACCTCGCCTATGCCTATTTCCTGTATGACGGGGGCAAATACCTGACGCCCGTAGCCCGCAAGCGCCTGAGGACTATCTATGAAGCGACCGAGCTTGGCGCCGGATTCGGCATCGCCATGAAGGACCTGGAAATCAGGGGCGCCGGTACTTTGCTGGGGGCGAAACAGAGCGGCCACATTACTGCCATCGGCTTCAGCCTTTACACACGACTATTGGCCGAGGCTGTGGAAGAGCGTAAAGCCCGCATCGCCGGCGTTAAAGAGCCGCCACCCCGCCTCCCCACCCCGACCATTGACCTCCCCCTCGATGCCTACATCCCCGAGGACTACGTACCCGATGTCAACACCCGGCTGGAGCTTTACCGCAGCCTGACGGATAAAGGGGCTGCCGAGAAGCTGGACGATATAGCGCAGGAATATCAAGACCGCTTCGGCGCGGTGCCGCTGGAGGTGGAGAACCTGTTCTACGCCGTCAGAATCAAAAACCTGGCGGCTCAGGCGGGGATAGAGTCCGTCTCCACCGAGGAAGGGCAGATTATACTGAGGCGCTTCCAGGGACTGCCCTTCGATAAGCAGAAACTTGAACCGATATTAAGGGACGAGGTAGCTGTGGGCCGGACGCAGATAAGGATTGGCTATAGAAAGCTGGGGAGAAAGTGGAAGGGGGTGCTGGAGGGGGTTATGAAGGGTATAGGGTGACAAGGTGGTATAATGTATTGGCATCTTAATCTGGAGGTAAAGCTGTGGTTTTGCCGCCGTCTGAATTGAACAGAGTGAAAATGTTGGCAGCAGAATACACTAGGAGTGGTTTTTTCCCTATGGGGAACGATCACGAACTACTGGTGAGAGTTGCTAGTGCAGATCCAACTGCCCTCAGTCCTGTGATTTCAGTTCTCGTTAGACTATACAATAATGGAAATCTTATTTCAGGTTATGAAAAAAGTGTTATTATTTGGTTGAATGATTTTGCTAGAATTTCGGAGCAATTACGATCTGATATAGAAGCAACAATTTCAAAGGATGTACTCGATTTTCATGGTAGTGATTATGCTGAGCCAAGCCTTAAGGAAGCTGTTCGAAAATTTTCGGAAACCTTGAAGGTCAAGCGCCCTAAGCATTATTTTGACTTGTGTAGGAAAATTCTTACGAGTAATGGCAGTATCCTAATAATCGGAGCGGGTTTTTCTTACGACTCCTATGCACCGTTGCTTCGTGAGATGGAAGGGATAGCATGTAGCAGTTTGTATGACTTAGGAGTTAGGAATCCTAGAGATTTGTATCGTACAGAGGAACGCCAAGTGTGGGAACACATTTCAAGTGGATGGCAGATATTTCAGAATCACATGTCCTTTATACTTCTACCTAAAGAGCCTTGTGAACAGCACCTAATATTGGCAGAGTTATTCCATGCTGGATATATAACACATATAGTTTCTTTTAATTGGGATGACTTAGTGGAGAAGGCTTATAGGAAACTATATAACGAAGATATTCCTAAGATTATAAAAGAAGATATTGAAAGTGAACATGCTCTTTGGAAATTACATGGTGATATCGAGAATTCAGATGAACGGTGGGTACTTCCGTTTGAAGAGGGGAGAGTATTTCAGGCTTTGCAACGGATTATCATACGTACAACAGTTCCAGCCATATCCATTGGATATCGAGAACAGGAGAAAGTAGTACGTGAGAAACTTCTTAATGTCTTAGAAAATCGAGGTGGTGTAACAAGAATACGTACTGATTTGTCTGATAATCCTCCTGAGACATTTTCAGATAATGCTCTAATGGCTATGAAAAAGATAAAATTGGGAATTGAAGCAGCAAAGAATTCTACTTATCCAGCCTGATTATCGTGATAAAGTGATAATGCAGATATTATAAGCGTGGCATCTTTTTCCTTCTTATCTATTCCCACCCACCGCCCTCGCATCATCTCCTGCTTATCCCGTAGTTTTATCCCACCCGCCCCACAGGGAGTTTAAGAGGGGCGCCAGCCCCTCTTTCTATTTCTTCCCCCTCTCCTTGATAGGAGAGGGGGACACAGGGGGTGAGGTAGATATAAAATCCTCACTATCAAAAACGAGCAGAACCCTAACATAGCTCGCTTGACTGTAATCTCCAAGAAAGTGTAACATATTGTCGGATGGGTAAAATAGCGCTCACGATAAATGGCGCTCCTGTCAGCGGGCGCGAAGGGATGACCATTCTTGAAGTCGCCCGGGAGAATGGCATTGATATCCCTACCCTGTGTTATCTGGAGGACATGCCCCCCGTTGGAGCCTGCCGACTCTGTGTCGTTGAGGTGGAAGGCTCCCGGACTCTGGTCGGTTCCTGTCATACCCCCATCGCCGAAGGTATGGTTATCCATACCCATTCCCCTAAAGTTATACAGACACGTAAAATTCTGGTTGAGCTTATGCTGGCCAGCCACCCGGATAACTGTCTGGTCTGTGACGAAGCCAACCGTTGTGAACTGCGTAAGATAGCCGCCGATATGGATATCGGACTACCCCGATTCAAAATAAGAAGGCATTATTATCCTGTTGAGGATGAAAACCCCTATATTGTCCGTGATATGTCCAAGTGCATCCTCTGCCGGCGCTGTGTTACCGCCTGTGAGAACATAAAGGGCGAGAAGATGTTCAGCATTGCCTACCGGGGATTCGACAGCAAGGTAATTTACAGCCTGGACCTGCCGGTAGGCAGTGAGGAAGCCTGTAAAGATTGTGATATCTGCATTTCTTTATGCCCCACCGGGGCTTTGATGAAACCTGTGAAGATTGGCGAGGAGAAACAAGGAACTGCTTTATTCGTGAAAGGGTGAGTACTCATCTGGTAATGGGGGAATGGGATGAGCAAGCGAGTTGCTTCCCGGGATAAAGCTCCACAAAACCTGCTCGTAGCGCTTAAGGAAGCGCAAAGCAGACATGGCTATCTGCCTCACGACCTTATGAGGGAGATGGCTGAATCCCTTGATGTGCCGGTGAATGATGTCTATGGTGTCGCCAGTTTTTACTCCTTTCTGGCCATCAGGCCGGCGGGCAGGAACATAATCAGAATCTGCAAGAGCCTGCCGTGCTATCTTAAGAACTCTCAAATTATCATTGAAACCGTGGCCAGGGAAATCGGGATTGGGCCCGGTGAGACTACCCCCGACGGCCGCTTCTCTTTTGAATTAACCAACTGCATCGGTCTCTGTGATAGAGCCCCGGCGATGCTGATAAACAATGATGCCCACGTTGACCTGACTCCTGAGAAGATAAAGCAGATTTTAAAAAATTATGAATAGAGCCTGGACAACATAAGGAGGCTTGGCAGTGCCGCAGGCGAAAGTTGTCTTGAAAAATTGCGGGGTTATTGACCCGAGGCGTATCAGCACCTATCTGGATGCGGATGGTTTTAAAGCCCTGGAGAAGGCCCGGCGTGAGATGTCCCCGGAAGAGGTAATCAATGAAGTAAAGGTGGCGGGACTGCGTGGTAGAGGAGGGGCAGGCTTCCCCTGCGGTATCAAGTGGGAGGGGGCGAGGAACTCACCGGGAGACGAGAAATACGTTATCTGTAACGCCGACGAGGGGGAGGTGGGCACATTTAAAGACAGGTATATATTGGAGAACGATCCCTTTACCCTTATCGAGGGGCTGGCTCTGGCCGGTTATGCTGTCGGTGCCGGGCAGGGCTATGTTTACCTGCGTGCCGAGTACCACTACCTGCTTGATTTGCTTCAAGGCGCCGTTAATCAGGCCGGAGAGTCCGGGTTTCTGGACGGCTTTGATATTAATATCAGGGAAGGCGCCGGCGCCTACGTGTGCGGTGAGGAGTCCGCGTTGATGGAGTCCATTGAAGGCCGGAGGGGGGAATCGCGTTACCGTCCACCATTCCCGACCGTAGCTGGATTGTGGCAGAAGCCGACCACCATTAACAATGTAGAGACGTTGATGAACATACCCCGGATAGTGCTCGATGGCGGCAGCTGGTATTCGAAGATGGGCACGGAGCGGAGCCAGGGCACCAAGGTCTTTTCGGTTAGCGGCGATGTGGCCAGACCCGGTGTCTATGAACTGGTGCTGGGCAGTCCGTTGCGGGAACTGGTTGATGAGCTGGCATCGGCGAGGGATGTCAAGCTGGTGCAGATAGGCGGTGCCACCGGCCGAATTATACCCTATGATATGATAGACACACCTCTTTCGTTTGAAAATATCCTTGGTGCCGGCGCCGTTACTGTGTTTGATAAAAGCCGGGATGTTATCGATATTGTCCACAGGACTATGGAGTTTTTGGCTGAAGAGTCATGCGGTAAATGCACCCCCTGCCGGCAGGGGACCCAGGTAATGGTTGAGATACTGGAAAGGTTTTGCAGGGGTGAGGGACTGAAGAAAGACATCAAGGTTCTGGAAGACCTGGCGGAGACCATGATGCTTTCTTCTCTGTGCGGCCTGGGACAGGCGGCGCCTTTCGCCTTTTTGGATACTCTGAAGTATTTCCGGGATGACTATGACAGTCGGATTCAAGGCAACTGAGGGGGTGGCATAGTATGAAAACAATCACGGCTCAAAAGCCCTTGGAAGAAATTATGCAGTATCTCGACAGGTGCCGGAGTGTATATATTATCGGTTGCGGCACCTGCACCACATTGTGTCATACCGGGGGCAAGGCTGAAGTCATTGAGATGAAGGATAAGCTTGAAGCTGATGGTAAAAAGGTAACCGGTTGGATGGTGATACCTACCGCCTGTGATGAGCTCACCGGTGATGCCCTGAGGGAAAATGCTGGAGACATTGCCGCGGCTGATTGTATCCTGGCGATGACCTGCGCTCTAGGCGTACAAACAATCGCTCTCCATCTCAAGGAGGCCAAGCCGGTTTATCCCGCCTTAAATACCCTGTTCCTGGGTATGGAGGATAGCCCCGGTCATTTTGTTGAGGTTTGCCAGCAGTGCGGGAGCTGTGTTCTGGGGCGGACGGCGGGAATCTGTCCTCTGGTCAGGTGCGCTAAAAGCCTGCTTAACGGACCCTGCGGCGGCTCCGTGGATGGTAAATGTGAAATATCACCGGATATCCCCTGTGCCTGGCAATTGATTTATGACCGTCTGGCGGAGATGGGACGTCTCGACGAGATGGAAGAGATTGAGCCGGTTAAAGACTGGAGCACCAGTGTTTCCGGCGGCCCACGGATGGTTGACGTTGATTCTGAGTGTGGCGTAATATCGGCTAAGGCTGCGTCTGAAGCAGAGTCGGCTTGAGGTTACTCCTCTTTGGTGATGGCTACCAGAGTAAAATGCGAAGGGTAGATATTGGCGTATAGTACTGCCATGAGCGATATGGTTCCGGCTATGGAAGAGACCGAACGCACCCCTGAGGAAGAAACGTTAGTAATGCGCCTCAGGGTATTCACCAATATGAGGTGGTTTGCCATCCTCGGGGTTGTCGTCGTGACCCTGGTGGCAAGATATGTATTTCATATTGGTTTTCCCACCTTACCGGTATATATCATCTGTGTCTTTATGGTTCTGTATAACCTGGTGCTGATACAGCAGGTCAGAGGACTTGCGAAACTGCCGCCCGAACTGGTCATTCCACGAGTCAGGCTGTACGGATATGCCCACATTTTGCTTGATATGTTTACCCTTACCGTGCTGCTGCATTTTACCGGAGGGATGGAAAACCCTTTTATCTTCTTCTTTGTCTTTCATATTGTCCTGGCCAGTATCGGGCTCAACTACCGGGTGGTTTATTTGCTGTCCACGATAGCCATTGTTGTGGTTTCCCTTATGGTTGGCCTGGAATATGCCGGCATAATACCGCATGTAAATCTGGAGGGATTCGTAATGCCGACGCGATATCAGCAGGGGAGCCGTATTCTGGGAGAGCTTGCTGCCCTGGTGGTTTTGCTCTACGGCACTACGTACGTGACCACCTCCGTTGCCGGGGAGCTGAGGAAGAGGCAGCGGCAGGTGGTGGCACTGCGGGAGCGACTGCTTAAAGAAAAAACCGGGGAGCTAGCGCGTGCCTCCGGTGAGATAGCCAAGCTTGAGGAAGAAAGGAGCCGGTTTTTACGCTTCATCGGCATCGCCGCGCATGACCTTAAGGCACCGCTTACCGCTATTCAGGGTTTCCTGTGGGTAATGCTGGGCGGGTTTGCCGGAGAAATCTCGGAGAAGCAGAAAAACATGCTGGAACGCAGCACCCGCCGCATCAGCGAGCTTCTTACATTGATTAGCGACCTGCTGGATATTCCACGTATTGAGACCGGGCAGATTGTCCAGGAGATGAAAGAGGTCTCACTGCGCCAGGCGATTAAAAACTCCCTTGAGAGTCAGCGCAGTCTGGCTCAGGAAAAAGGGGTTAGGATTAAGGTAGAATTACCCGAGGGTCTTCCCAAAATTAAGGGTTCGGCTTCGCGGTTGCAGCAGGTGGTAACCAATCTGGTGAACAATTCAATTAATTACACACAGGAGGGCATGATAACCGTAAGGGTACAGGAGCAGGCCAGCGCTCTGCTGGTTGAGGTCATGGATACCGGGATTGGTATTCCTCCCGGGGATATGCCGCGGCTCTTCGAAGATTTCTTCCGGGCCAGCAATGTTGAAACCAAGGGGACAGGTCTGGGGTTATCCATAACCAGGAGGATTGTTGAAGCTCATGGAGGAAAGATATGGGTTGAGAGTCCCTGTTCTGAGACCAAAACCGGGTGTAAGTTTAGTTTTACCATACCCAAGACAAGTAAAACTAAGAGGAGACAACGTTAATGAAAGCAGGAACAAATCTGGAGAAAATACTGGAGAGTGGAAGGTTTGCCGTTACTGCCGAGGCTGGTCCCCCCAAGGGCACCAGTGCGGCGGTAATACAGAAGAAGGGCGAAGTGCTTCGTAACTGCTGTGATGCCGTTAATATTACCGATAATCAAACAGCTATTGTGCGTATGTCCAGTCTGGCTGGATGCGTGCTGCTAAAGCAGACGGGCGTTGAACCGGTGATGCAGATGGTCGTCAGAGATAGAAACCGGCTGGCACTGCAGAGTGACATACTGGGGGGTATAGGTATGGGAATCGGTAATTTCCTCTGCCTTTCCGGAGACCACCAGAAATTCGGCAACCATCCTACCGCCAAAGGTGTCTTTGATATTGACTCCATACAGTTAATCCAGATGATGAAGAAGATGCGGGACGAGAAACAATTCCTTTGCGGAGAAGAGATATCCGGAGAAGTTCCGATATATATAGGCGCTGCCGCCAATCCCTTTGCCGACCCCTTTGAGTTCCGGGTCAAGCGGCTGGCGAAGAAGGTTAAAGCCGGTGTCGACTTTATCCAGACCCAGGCCGTCTATGATGTGCCTAAATTCGCCCGGTATATGGAGATGGTCTGTGAGCAGGGCCTGGATAAGCAGGTGCACATCCTGGCCGGCGTTATCCCCATCAGGTCGGTGGGTATGGCCCGTTACATGAGGGACTATGTTTCTGGAGTGAGCGTGCCTGATGAAATAATAACTAGGTTGGAAAAAGCCGAGAAGGCCAAGGAAGAGGGTGTAAAAATAATACTGGATATTATTGAACAGATAAAAGAGATACCGGGTGTGCATGGCATACATATTATGGCGGTGGGCTGGGAGGATATCGTCCCTGAGATGGTAGAGAAAGCTGGACTTATGCCCAGACCTATATTATAATTTCTACGGTATTGTATGAGAGTACTGGTTCTGTAGTACAATATGTTAGGGGGGAAAATGCCTGGCAAGATATTAGTCGTTGATGATGACCCCGATATTCTGGACGCTGTAGCCATGATTCTTGAGTCACAGGACTATGAGGTGGTTACGGCTCGTGATGGCATAGAAGGCCTGGCTACTTTGAAGGCGGAAAACCCTGACCTGATGATTCTTGACCTGATGATGCCCAAGATGGATGGGTTCGCCGTATGCAAGGAGCTTCAGGACCCGAGATGGTCAAAGTTTAAGAATATACCCATTTTAATCCTGACCTCGGTCAGAGAGGAAGCCAGCCGGCGGCGCTATGAACTGGAGACCGGACTTGAGCTTGACGTGGATGATTATGTTGAGAAACCCATGTCTCCAGATGTCCTGCTGGCGAGGGTCGGTACCCTCATTAAAAAGAAGAAGCCCTGATATTAATTCGGTTATGTTCATTCATTAAGGAGGCGATTCTAAGTGGAAAGGAAAGCCAAAATCCTGCTTGTTGATGATGATGCTGATTTCGTAGAATCGACCAGGATGGTCCTGGAAAGCAAACCTTACGAGGTAATCGTCGCTGTTAACGGCGATGAGGGCTTACGAAAGGCAAGAGAGGAAAATCCCGATTTAATTCTTCTTGACATAATAATGCCGGTAGAAGATGGTTTTACAGCTGCCGAGCAGCTTAAAAAAGACCCGAAACTCGCCGGGATTCCGGTACTGATGCTCACCAGCTACTCGACAAAGGGGGGCGAGACTTCAATTCCACGCAGCCGCGGCTACGAACTGGAAGCTGAAGATTATATCGATAAGCCGATAAGCCCCGCGGATTTGCTGTCTGTGGTGGCCAAACACCTGAAAAAGGTGGGCATTGAGTGATAAGGGAAAATTTGACCTTCCTGACAGGTCAAATTCGTACCTTGAGAGTATTTATTGTTATAGTTATCTGAACCCCCGTAATATACCCTACGGGGGTTCCGTAATTTTTTAAACTATTATTTGCTAACGTAGCTAGCTATCGTGAGATATTTCTTGCATTACATCTGTGAGAATGGGTGGATATTCAAACTTGATGTAAAAATTCAGAAAGGAGCAGGAACTGATGGTTAAGGAACTTCCAGTTATTTACCTGCAAACAGCCGGTTGTAGTGGCTGCGCCGTCTCCCTGCTGAACTCAGCAAGTCCCACCATTAAAAACGTGCTCATAGACCAGATAGTCCCCGGTATGCACATAAACCTGAGGTTTCACCCGGTGATAATGGCGTCTGCCGGAGAACTGGCTGTCGAGGTAATGGAGGGCACGGCCAGGGAGAAGAAGGGTGAGTACGTTCTGGTGGTTGACGGCGCTGTGCCTACGGCGACTGATGCTGTGTATGGGGCGGTTGGCGAGAGGAACGGCAAGCCGGTCACCATGTTGCAGAGGGTGACCGAACTGGCCCGGGATGCACTGGCGGTTATCGCCCTGGGCACCTGTGCCTCTTTCGGCGGTATTTCGGCAGCGGCTCCCAACCCCACCAGTGCCAAGCCGGTAAAGGATGTCCTTGACGCCGAAGGGATTAAAAAGCCGCTGATAAATATCCCCGGTTGTCCTCCCCACCCTGACTGGTTTGTGGGGACAGTCGCCGGCATCATCATGAACGGGTTGCCCACGGCTGATGACCTTGACGACCTGCTGAGGCCGAAGGCTTTCTACGGCAAGCTGATTCATGAGAACTGTCCGCGCCGCGCCTATTTTGACGAGGGTAAATTCGCCAAGAAGTTCGGTGATGAGGGATGTCTTTACGAGCTTGGCTGCAAGGGCCCCATAACCTATGCCGACTGCCCTCTCAGGCGATGGAACAGCGGTACGAACTGGGTCATCGGGGCCGGCGCGCCATGTAATGGCTGTACCCAGCCCGAATTCCCCGACCAGACAGCGCCCTTCTACGAAAAGCTCGTTGACGTCGAGATACCCACCATCGGCGCTTGCTGGACTGGCAAGGAGGATAAGTAATGGGCAAGATAGTTATTGACCCCGTAACCAGGATTGAGGGACATCTGAAAATCGAAGCCGTAGTTGAGGATGGGGTGGTCAAAGACGCGCGGACTACCGGGAATCTCTTCCGCGGATTTGAAATAATCCTGCGGGGTAGAGACCCCAGGGATGCCCAGGTAATAACACAGAGGATTTGTGGGGTCTGCCCGCAGTCACACGGTATCGCGGCCGCCTTGAGCCTGGACAGCGCTTTCGGCATATCCGATAAGATACCGGACAATGCCCGAATTATGCGGAATCTGATCCAGGGGGTGCATATCGCTCAGGACCATATCCTCCATTTCTACCACCTGACGGCTCTCGATTACGTTAACGTGACCGATGTAGCCAGGTACGAGGGTAATGATTCCCAGTTAAATTCGGTAAAGGACTTCATCGCACGCGGTGAGCTGGGGCCGTTTCTGCCCCGCTACGAGGGTGACTACCGTCTGCCGCCGGAGGTCAACCAGCAGGCAGTAGCCCATTACGTGAAAGCCCTGGAAATCCGGCGTGTCGGCCATGAGGCCGTCAGTATCTTCAGCGGCAAGATTCCGCACAGCGTGGGTGTTGTCCCCGGCGGTGTTACCAGCGTACCCACGCCCGATAATATCATGGCCTATATCTGGAAGATAAAGATTTTGCAGGATTTTATTGATAACGTCTATATACCGGACGTTCTGGCTATAGCCGGTGCCTATCTTGACTATGCTGAGATTGGCACCGGATGTAAGAACCTGCTGTCTTACGGCAGCTTTGACCTTGATGGTAAAAGTCCGGACTATACGACGCGGGAGAGGCTGTTCAAGCAGGGCACCGTCTCCGCTGACCTTAAGCCGGGTAATCTGGATACGGATAAGATAACCGAGTATGTCAGGCATTCCTGGTATGAAGATTCCACATCAGGCCGACACCCGTCAAAGGGTGACACAAAACCCCAATATGGCAAGGAAGGCGCCTATTCCTGGACGAAAGCCCCGCGCTACGACGGTAAGGTCTATGAGGTAGGCCCGCTGGCGAGGGTGGTCGTTTCTTATGCCAAGGGCGACCCGACGGCACAGGAACTGGTAAACGGAGCTTTGGACAAGTTGAAGGCATCGCCCTCCGTTCTCTTCTCTGTCCTGGGACGCCACCTGGCGCGGGCGCTATCGGCCAAGATTATCACCGATTCGCTGGAAGGCTGGGCGTTGCAGTTGAAGCCGGGAGAGCCTACCTATGTCGAGTACGAGATTCCCGATGAAGCCATGGGCATGGGTCTTACCGATGCTGCCCGAGGTGCCCTGGGACACTGGATAGAGATAAAGGACAAAAAGATTGCCAACTACCAGTGTGTGGTACCCACCACCTGGAATGTAGGGCCGATGGATGATAAAGGGCAGCATGGCCCTATCGAACAGGCTATTATCGGCACCAGGATAAAAGACGAGGCTAATCCCTTTGAAATTGTACGCATCATCCGCTCTTTTGACCCCTGCCTGGCATGTGCCGTTCACGTGGTCACACCTAAAGGTCGGGACCTTGGTCAATACAGGGTAGTGTGAGCCTTTTAAGGAGGAGAGATGATTTTATCAGAGCAAAAGCCGTTTGAAGAAATTTTAGGCTATCTGGAAGGAGAGAAAAGCGTCTTTATACTGGGCTGCAACGGCTGTGCCCAGTCTTCCGGCAGCGGCGGTCCTGTCCAGGTCGAGGAAATGAAGCAGAAGCTTGAGGAGGCAGGCAAGAAAGTTACCGGCACCAAGGTTATCGATTTCCTCTGCGAGAAAGCCTTGGTGAAGTCGGGCCTGAGGAGTAGGGTTGACGAGGTGGCGGCGGCCGATTCCATACTCGTGATGACCTGCGGCATCGGCATTCAGGCGGTAGCTGCATCGGTGAACAAGGTTGTCCACCCGGCCTGCAATACCGTTAACCTGGGAGGAAGCCGAGGGGAGTGGCCGGGCAGCGAGCGGTGCCAGGAGTGTGGCCAGTGCCTGCTGGACTACACCGGCGGCATCTGCCCCATTACAGCCTGCACCAAGAGCCTGGTCAGCGGCGCCTGCGGCGGCGCGTCCAATGGCAAGTGCGAGCTTTCTCCCGACCGTGACTGCGGCTGGGAGTTGATTTATAACCGATTAAAAGCCAAAAACCAGCTGGACAAGCTTAAGATATTCATAAACCCACTGGACCACAACAAGTTGATGGCCAGGCCGGAGATGATGTCCACCTCGCGCTATGCACTGGAGCAATCTGACCAGGAGGTGAAGGTAGAGTGAGCCTGCAATCAAAACTGGAGTCAGGAAAGTTCGCCATAACCTGTGAGGTCGGCCCGCTGAAAGGGACTGATATTACTGAAATCGAAGAAAATGCTGGGCTTCTAAAGGACAGGGTGGACGCTGCTAACGTTACCGACCAGCAGAGCTCGGTGATGAGGCTGGGTTCGCTGGTGACCTCGTATATCTGTTTACAGAAGGGACTGGAGCCTATATATCAGATGACCTGCCGCGACCGTAACCGCATCGCTTTACAGTCCGACCTTCTCAGTGCCTGGGTGCTGGGGATTAAGAATGTCCTGTCCATTACCGGCGATTTGCCGCAGCTTGGCGACCACCCCGAAGCCAAGCCTGTGTATGACCTTGATTCCGTGACGTTGCTGCAGACCATCGGCAAGTTGAACAGCGGCACCGATATTAACGGCAATGAGCTACAGGGTAAGCCGTCTTTCTTCCCCGGTGCGGTGGTCAAGGTGGAGTCGGATACCGAGGCTTCCATGGAACTGCAGATTGCCAAGCTGGAGAGGAAGGTGGCCGCCGGTGCCCGGTTCATCCAGACCCAGGCGGTATACGACGCCGGCAGTTTTGCTAAATTCATGAAGAGGGTGGAGAAATTGAAAGTTCCCATTCTGGCAGGCGTCATTCCGCTGAAGTCAGCTGGTATGGCCAAGTTCATGAACAAGAACGTCTCCGGTGTCTTCGTGCCCGATGAACTTATTCAGAAGATGACTGATGCCCCCAAAGAAGACAGGGAGCAAACCGGCATACAGATTTGCGCCGACCTTATCAAGCAGCTCAAGCCCCTCTGCCAGGGCGTGCATATCATGGCTATCGGCTGGGAGAAGCGGGTGCCGGCCATCATCCAGGCTGCTGGACTTTAGGATTATTTTAAATAAAAGAACAAATCCCCGGTGTTTATTTTATGAACGTCGGGGATTTTTTATAAGGGGTTTGTAGCCAATCACACTATGGCTTTGCTGCCTTATTCCGTAACAGTAATTTCTATTATAGTATTCAAACCGTTATATTTTTCGCTTACCGGAGTCATTTTCAGCCTTAGGTGATATGTTCCCGGTACAACCTTCTCGGTTGTCTTTATCACCATGGTGACATCGTAGATTGTATTCTGGTAAGCTAAAAGAACCGGTGGCTCTATGCTGGCCGTAATGCCGTTGGGCCGGGAGGCATATGGTGCATCGGCTACGCGAAATCCAAAGATACACTTTTGCCGGGGTGCTGTGTGGGGGTAAGGGATTGTCTTCAGTTTAACATCATACAGCTTGGTCTCGCCAACTCCGATGCTGATATCCGAATCAATGTTTTCTATATATGCGCAGGGCCATGCCAGGGAAGTGCCATCGCTCTTGCCGGTAGTGTATATCACATCTCCATCCTCGGTGACACTAACGGACATGGCTCTGGTATTCGTCAGTCCCCCCTTCTCGACTCTGGCTATTACGAAGTTAGGTCCAGTCTTCAATAATAAATCGGCTTCAAAGTTACGGCCGTTTACTGTGGCTTGAACAGCATCCGGCGGCACCCCGGCCTCAGGGTCGGTCGTGGCGTATACCGCAGACTCGTGGTCGGTCACCGCATATACCGCAACCGAAACATCCGGCTCGGACACGGTGCCGGATATATGAACAGGTGTTTTCGTGTAATCAACCCCTTCCTTCAAATCAGGCCATGCGTAGTCTATCCACGGTACAGGTTCGAAGCTGACGCTCAAGACCTTGCTTATGCGTTCATCACCTCGTGATGCCGTCACTTCAATCTCATTTTCCCCTTCATCTAACTCTATATACGAGTAGAAGGTAGCGTCCTCGTGATTAACGTTCGGCTGAATGCCATTGATATGGACAATCGCATCCGATTGTGAAACTTTTCCCCTGACCTTTAAAAGGTTGTTATTAATTGCGGTTCCGTCATCGGGATATAGAACTTGCAGGGATAGAGGAGGCACCTGGTTATCATCTATATTACAAGAACTCGTCAGTGCGCCAAACACAGTGATGATGGCTATGATAAATACAGAGATTTGGCTTAGTTGGTTTCTGAATCTCACCTCAATATTTTAACTGACGGTAGAATAAGAACGCAATGCTGCCTGATTTCTTGGCTTTGCCCCACCCACACCCTCCAAGTTATCTATTCCCACCCTACCGCCCTCGTGGCATCATGGTCTAATCCTTAGATGTCTCCACCTTGTTCCCCTACGGAGAGTCCAAGAGAGGCGAAGCCTCTCTTACATAACCTTCCCCCTCCCTTTCCAAGGGAGGGGGAACCAAGGGGGTGGGTTGTCAAATACCAAAGGGTAGAGAAGGATAATCCGGGGTGGGATAAGGGCGGTGGGGTTAATGCTCTGGAATACGCCGATTTCTAATACTCGTCCGAGTTAAAAGCCTTAATCTGGGCGAAGCTGAACACAGGCCCGTCGCGGCAGACATAGACATCGCCGATATTGCACCGGCCGCACTTGCCGATGCCGCACTTCATCCGCTTTTCCAGCGTGGTTATAATCTGTTCCGGCGCAAAACCGAGTTTCTCAAGCACCGGGAAGGTAAACCGGATCATTACCGGCGGACCGCAGACGATTGCCGCCGCGTCTTTAGCGGAGGGGGCGACCTTCTCCGTTACGCTGGGGACGAAGCCCACGTTGCCCGTCCAGCCTTCCGCCTCACGGTCGACGGTGATGGTCATTTTCACCGTCGTGTCCTTCTCCCAGGCTTCAACGTCGTACTTAAAGCACAGGTCATCGGGACTGCGCGCCCCGTAGATGATGCTGATGTCCCCGTATTTGTCACGACTATCGATGACGTTCCAGATTAAAGACCGCAGCGGCGCCATGCCGATGCCCCCGGCCACGAATACCAGGTTCTTACCCCGTAAGTAATTCAGAGGAAAGCTGTTGCCGAAGGGCCCGCGGAAGCCTATCTCCGCCCCGACGCCGAGCCGGTGCAGGGCATTGGTCACCCTGCCCGCCCTCTGTACGGCGAACTCCAGGTGGTCGCGGCGCGTGGGGCTGGAAGAGATACAGAAAGGGGCCTCACCGGTACCGAAGACCGAATATTCACCGAATTGTCCCGATTCAAAGGTGAATTCTTCACGCAGCTTCTCATCTTTAAAGTTGAAATGGAAAGTCCTGATGCCGGGTGTTTCGTCCACTATGTTTTCAATCACGGCGATATGCGGCAGGTAGACATTCCCTTCGGCGAGGTATCTGTTCCGGTGGCTGATATCGCTAATCGCCATTCTTTTTCTCCGTTCCAGCAGCCGCTTCGGCAGGCAGACTTGAAAGCGTTTGAGTGATGTCCCAGTTTACCGGGCAGAGCCGGATGCACCGTCCGCAGCCGGTGCAGGCGATAATATCAAAAAGCATGGGGTAAAAGGCGTACTTATGGTGGACCTTTTGCCGTACGCGCCGCCATTTCTCCTCCCTGGGATTTTCTGCCGGCATCTGCGTATAGAGGGGAAAGCTGCAGCTGTCCCAGTTCCTGTATCTTGCGTCTTTCTCGTCATTGATGTCGAAGCAGTAGCAGGTGGGGCAGAGGAAGGTGCAGATGCCGCAGCTGACGCACTTGGCGGATATTTTCTCCCAGAATTTCTCATTCTCGAAAGCGGCCGGCAGCCTTTTCCCGATTTCTCCGGTATCTATTTTTCTGGTCACTTTCTGGTAAGCGGTATCTTTAGCCTTGGAGGCTTTAGCTTCATCGTCCTTGGTTGCGTCTTCCAGCCCTTCCGTCTTAGCCAGCAGTTCCTTGCCTTTATCGGTAATTTCTTCGATTATGAACTCTTCACCGATATCGGTAAACATCACGTCAACATCCGTTGTTTCCGCGGGGCCCAGACCCAGAGAAGTGCAGAAACAGCTGTCATAGGGGTTGACACAGCCCATGCCAACGAGCAGGGTATTCTTTCTCCTGTTGAGGTAATAGGTATCTTCGTAGGCATCTTTAAAAACCATATCTATAATGGCCATGGCTCTGGCGTCGCAGGGGCGGATACCGAAAATCAGCTGTTTTTGTTCTTCAGGTGCCGGTAGTTCCAGTTTGTAGCTACCGTCATCTTTGCGGAAAGTAAACATCTTCTCCATATTCGGCAGGAAGTTGACCTTGGGTGGGATAATCGTATTCCGGTACCAGTCCAGAAAACCAGTGTCATTACCATCCCACGCAACCATCTCAGCCACCCCCGTATCTTTAGAGGGGACGAATACGGTGAATTCATTCTGCCACTGGCTGAGGAGTCTCTGTATATCCTTTTTCGATAGCTTTTTCATTTGTTCACCGTATGAAGTCCTCGGCCTCTTCGGACTTGTAGGTAGCCATCAGCGGTGGTGCATCCTTATCCGTGCCTGCCTTATAGTTGAAGAGCTCGTCAACTATTTCCTCCATCCGCTTGCTCAGGCTCCTCAGCGGTATATTCACCGGGCAGGCACGCTGGCATTCACCGCAGTCGGTACATCTGCCGGCAACATGTATCATTCTGGTCAACTGGAAGATAAGGTTGTCCTGCCATCGGGGTAATGGCGATATCCATTGCGGTTCCGATTCCTCAACGAAGCAGCGTTCGCAGAAGCAGGCCGGGCAGACCTGTCGGCAGGCATAGCAGCGGATACAGCGGCTGAACTCATTCTTCCAGAATGCCCACCTCTGCTCAGGGGTCATATCTTCCAGTTCTTTAATCTGGCTACGGCTCAGCTCTTTATCACAGACCATGGGGCCGATTTCATCAAGGAGGATGTCATATTCTTGGGGGGTGGGCATATCGCAGCTAAGGCAGTCATCCATAAGGACGTCTTTGGCTTGAAACTCTTTTTTTACCCCGCCGACAGTGACCAAAGCCCTGTCACCCTGCCGGGCGATATCATCCAATTCATCTCTGTCTTTGCCGGTGAGCTTCTCTATCTTATTGAGGTCAATAACTCCGGCACAGGGGATGCCGATGATGAATATGTTCTCTCTGACTACCTGCTGGTCTTGAATGAGACTGACAATAGAACGGCTGTCACAGCCCTTGGCAACGATGCCTGCTTTTCCGGTAACGTCCCCCAGAAATACGCTGAGATTATTCGTTATAAAGGGGTTAATTACCAGACGTTCAGCATCTTCTATATCGGCTGTTATCAGTGGAGTGGTGGTAAACTTAAGGCTTCCTGCCTCATAGCCGATAATACAGTCGACCCTGCCCTGTTCCAGCAGGGCCCTTGCTTCATTCCGTAGCTTTTGTTCTGTCTCGCTCATCAACAAACAATCGGTTCGGGCTGATTTCTTTTAAATCTCTGGTTATTTCAGAAACCACCTCGGCGAATTTACCGCCCTCTGAGGCGGAAACCCAGCTGGCCTGAAGTCGCTGCGGCTCCACCCCCATAAACTCCAGGAACTTCTTGGTTATGGCGATTCTCCTGCGAGCACGGTAATTGCCGGTCTGGTAATGGCAGTCGCCGGGATGGCATCCTGAGACCAGCACACCGTCGAAGCCGGTCTGGAGCGCCTTAATAATCAGGAGGGGGTCGATTCTCCCGGAGCATGGTATCTTGATTATTCTGATATTGGCGGGGTATTTCTTGCGGCTGGTTCCGGCGAGGTCGGCGCCGGCATAGCTGCACCATCTGCACAGGAAGCCGAGTATCTTGGGTTCGTATTCTGATTCTTGACTCATTTGAACGTAAAAACAAGAAGTTCTCTATCGTTTCACCTAGAGTATAACACAAGGATTGAGTAGCTTCAAAACGGAGGTATTATGGGTTCTATTCACACAAACATAAGCGTTATAAATTTAGATTGCCTTTATCCATGTGGAACTGTATAGTGATTATAGCATTACCGGGGGTATGCTGGTGAGAACAGGTGATTTTGACTATAATCTGCCCTCCAGACTTATCGCTCAGAGTCCGGTTGAGCCCAGAGACCATTCACGGCTTATGGTTCTGAATAGGGAAGGCGGTTCGATAGAGCATCGGCGGTTCTGCGAGGTTGTTGATTACCTGCGGGAAGGCGATGTCCTGGTGTTTAATGACAGCCGGGTCATTCCGGCACGGTTGAGGGGTAAAAGGGCTGGCAGTGGTGGGAGGGTAGAAATTTTACTGCTGCGGCGACTGGATGTCAATTTTTGGGAAGCGCTGGTTAAACCTGCCCGCCGTCTCCAGGTCGGCAGCAGGGTTGAGATAAATAACGATTCCTTGTCAGTTGACCGGCCCGGGGCAAAGCTACTGGCTGAAATCACCGGGGTGGGAGAAGGCGGCATCAGGGTTATAAATTTCTCTGATGAAGAAGTACTGCTGGAATCAGGTGAGGTTCCCCTGCCGCCGTACATACACAAACCGCTGGCAAACCCGGAGAGATATCAAACGGTCTATGCCAAGGTAGCGGGCAGTGTGGCGGCACCGACAGCCGGACTACACTTCACGCCTGAATTACTTAGCAGGATTGAACGGAAGGGTGTGCAATGTCTTTTTGTCACCTTACACGTGGGGCTTGATACCTTCCGACCGGTGACAGAGGACAACCCGCGTGAGCACGCTATATACAAAGAGTATGGTGTGCTCGCAGGAGAAGTCGCCGATGAGTTGTCCCTGGCTAAAAAGGAAGGGCGGAGAGTTGTCTGTGTTGGTACGACCACCGTGAGGATTGTTGAGCAGGCGGCACGGGACAGCCATCCCCTTGAGCTGAAGCCGTTCGAAGGCTGGGTGGACCTTTTTGTATTGCCCGGTTACCGGTTCCGCATGGTTGATGCCCTGGTTACCAACTTTCACCTGCCGAGGTCAACCCTGCTGATGCTGGTGACCGCCTTCGGTGGCCGGGAATACATAAATAAAGCTTATCAGGAAGCTATAACTCAGAAGTATAGCTTCTACAGCTTTGGCGATGCGATGCTCATTATCTGAGGGGAAAATTTACCCAGAATTGGCAATTTCGAGGCAACGCGCACGATCTTGTGATCTTCCGATGGGTAGACTACTATCCCCAGCCTAGCGATTAGGTCCTGCTTATCCTTATAACTAGCATCCTCCAGATTTTCATTGCGTAATTCTTCAAGGCTACGGCGCACCATTTCGATAGTATTCTGACCAGCAGCCTGCTGCTCCACGATATTCTCCAGTCTTCGTTTTTCCTTTTCAGTCCTAGAGATCAGAGTCCGGAAGGCCTTTATCCTTTCGTCTACTTCTTTGGCGGTGTATATCGGCGGATCAGACTCGTAACCTTCATGTACGCGCCGGATTTTGGCTTCCACCTGGTCAATTTGCTGCTTCAGAGACGCAATTCGTTTTTTCAATTCATTAACTCGCTTGCTGTCGTTGCCAGATGATAGATACTCATCCACCAATGCTGGTTGTTTCATTAGCGAGTAAACGCAATCCCACACCATATTATCCAGCCAGTCGACCCTGAACGAGTGAATGTGACATCGCTCTTTTTTCCAGCCTTGAGAGCGGCTCACGCATATATAGTAAGTAAGATGTTGGTAATTACTGTCTCTATAGACGCTGAGTAACCGGTTACACATTGGACAAAAGACTCGTCCACGTAATAATGCCTCAACATTCTTCCCATCCTTACCCCGGCCCCTACCCCGTTCAGCGAGATTATTGTTAGCCAGTTCCCAAAGCTCTCTCGTAACAAGAACTGGTACTTCAAACGCAACCCTTTCTCCCTCGGGTTTTTCCTGACGGATTGTTCTTTTCACAGCGCCAGTGATATCACCCAACGGCTTCCTGGGATTCGGCACATAGGCAGCCTTATTATAAAAATGGTGGCCCATGTAGCAGTGGTTCTTGACGGCGAAACTGACAAGGGACGGAGACCATAAACCCGCGTACCGCGGTTTGATGCCCATTTCATTAAGTTTCTTGGCCACCCAGTAAAGACTCCGCCCTTCATACCCAACCCAGTGAAACATCTGGATTACTGTCCAGGCTTCGGAACCCCATTCCAACTCACCTTCAGGAGTCTTCCTGTCAATCACCCAGTCAGCTTTGACCAATTTCCGGCGTCCATGACCGAGGTCTTCATACTGGGCCTCATACTTGTAACCATAAGAGGTCTTTCCGGCAGGAACGTTTCCGCCGATCACCCTACCGATGTTACCTCCCCTATTATTCCTGCGATTGGCGAGCTTAACCAGCTTGGCAGCATGAGCAAGTATGGTTCGGGCAAACTGACTTCCAGGGTCGTTGCCACTGGGAGCATCAGCGTAATACAATTGAACGCCATAGTGGGCTGCTTCCATCTCAAATATTTGATGATGGAGAGGTTCACGAGACAGTCTATCGAGAGCAGGGAAGATAACGCCGGCAATCCGTCGTTCTGCCATCAACTTGCGTAGTTGGATCATGGCAGGGCGTTCAAGATGCTCTCCTGTAACTAGATCGTACAATACATACTCACGAGGCACAACAACATTCAGTCTCTTAGCCTCCAAAGCGCAAGTATGAAGGTAGTCGGGTAAACGATTGTTGTTTGACTGCTCCTCCTGGCTCTGACGCTGGTAAGCAGCCCAAAATGTTCCGAGTGAAAGGTCGCAACCCGATAACCCAAATCCTTGTTTGTAATCGGCAGCTTCAGATGCCTGTATAATATATCGGTCGATTGTACGGTCCTTTCCTGTGCCGAGAATCGCTTGGCTAGTCGTCATTGTTGACCTCCCTTCTTCTGAAGAGCCAGCTTAGGATGTCTTCCAATTGTGTGGAATCGGCTACGGTTTTATCTGAGCCTGCTTCAATGATAAGTTTAGGCTCATTCTCGATTTCCTTCAGCATCTGCTTTAAAGCCCGCTGTACTGCCTTCCTCACATCAGCTTCCGTGACTTTTTTCTGATTGCTCATACTCACCTCCGCTATCCTGAGAGCAACTACTGGTTAAGCAGGGTCCGCTCTTCCTTGGGGATTAACGCTGTATACCTGTCATTTAACCTGTAGAGGCCGGGACCAATACGGTTGAAATAGTCCCTGTTCGATTTATGATGCTTATAGGACGGGTGGTCAGGTGTTGAAGCGATAACACGGGCCATAAAGCTGTTTCTTTTGAGTTGTGGATACTTCCCATTTGCCTCGTAGAACAGATCCGGCCCCGAGAACCGGTTAAGTCCCGTTCCTCGTACTACCTTTTGGGCGGTCTCCAGTATGATGTCATAGATAGTTTTTCCCACCTCTAGAGATAAGCGCTTTTCTTGTCTATCATCCGGCGGCAATGAGATATTCGTTTCGGCTCTATTGACGATGATTGTTATGGAATTGCCATCTATGCGTATTACTCCCGAAACGGGGATACTGAAAGCCACTTCTCTCATCTCTGATACACCTCCTTCAAGAATTAACGTAGATATGCATCATAATGTAGCATACATATTAAATAAAGTCAAATACTTATAAACCATATGTCTACTACACTAATATACCACAGAATTCATTGCGAATTCTTGAAAGGGATTGTACCCTGTGGATTTTAGGAAAGGAGATCGTCAACTTATGCAGAATGACTATATAGATAGTCTTTTCGTAGCTACGAAATAGCTTTATTCTATTACTTACAAAACTCTCTACTCTAACGGTACACCAAAGCGATAAATCAACACCCTCAAACCACTAGTAAAAATGGTTCCTTTTTAACCCGGGGTTCCAAGCCTAGACTCCAAACTCGAAAATTGGCGGACCTTTTTATCCGTGGCTGTTAACCACTAGGTTGTTGGTTCGAATCCAGCTCGGGGAGCCAGTCTCCTTTTCCCTCCGCCATTTTACGCGGATTGGGTAGGGTTTTCAATCTTCTCGACATTCTCTTTAGCCTCCTTTACTATCTTCTTCGCCGTCTTCTTGGGCTTCTTCTCTGCGGCCTTTTTAGCCTTCTCCGCCTCCCTAGCCTTCCTCTTTTCCTCCCTCTCCGCGAGGAACTTGGACGGCGGTGGGTTGATTGCGGCTGGGTCGAGGTTATAGTGGGCGCAGACTGCCTCATTCACGAAGCCGTCCCAACCCCTGCCGCCCCTAGCCTTATTCAGGATGGCAAGCCCATCCCTAGTGGTTCGGGCACTGTACACGTAATGTTTGTCTCCCATTGGATTCTCCCCTCTCGGCCGCCTCCCTTACGGTGAGGACTTGCGCCACCTTAATATCATGGCGTGTTCCTGAGGATTCGTAAACGGCGACCAAAGTCGCCTACGGGCGTTTATGGATAGTAGCGGGAGGCACGGTCTGGATGGGGGAGGCGAAGCTTACCACGGCACCAATTCTGAGAATTGATTCTTAATTTCGCATCGGAACGCGCTTAATTCTCAATGAATGCTATGTATTCGTCGTTGATTTGCATTGACATGGTGTTAAAATCGGATAATAATGTTCATAATATATCATCTTAATATATTTCGAAAACAGAAGATTGTGCAATGTCAGAAGAACGATTTTGGTTAACCGTACTCTTTGATGAGTCAAGCCCCTGCTGGCCTCCCGCTCTGACTTCGTGTCGGACGGCGGTAAGCCTCTCCACAACACTTGGGAAATGCTCTCATGAGTTGCCTTACCGTACTAGCCCCATATTTCCACTTCTCTCCACCCATTTCAACCCTAATCTCGATTCCTGCATCTTTAACTTCTTTTTCTTCGATAGCGCGTTTACGGTACTCGGACGACTTCAGAGCATGGGCTCCGAAGAATTGAAAAAGAGCTTGTGGTACAGTCTCGGCTTAGCGTCGATAATCTTGATTACTGATAATACCCGACTCTTCGATGAACTTATGAGGCTAGTTGAATCTCCACCAAGAGACATAGAGACCTGGCGTATAAAAGACTCGTGCATTATCGATATATCAATCCCACCTTGCGCCCAGAACATAGATAAGCCTCCATTGCCAAAGCTACCAGACTACTCGGGGTTATCAGTCGTTGAAAGATCAATCGTTGATGAGTTAGTCTCCAACCTAGACTTGATTGCGCCGAAACTGCTCAGGCATATACCTAGTGAGTTCGATACTTTACCTCTCTTTGTTGATCAAATGGCTGAGCTTGTTACGGAACTGATTTACCTATCAAACCCCCAAGGGGCCCCTCCGAAGACTCTAGAAGAATATGATGAGGAAGCATTGAAGACGGACCGCTTTCTATGCGATCGCATAAAACGTCAGATCATCGACAGGCTGATTCAAGTCAACTCAGCGCTATCTTATGTATCTTCGCAAATGCTTTCCGGTGCTGTCCCTATACTTGAAAGAAGGAGCCTTATTCGACGCCATTCATTGCTGGGGATCGGGAGTGCAATCTTAGCTCTTACGAGAATCACCCGATCAATTGAGTTTGCTTTTTCTCAGTATTCAATCGAGGATATTATCATTGAGCAAATGGCGATTGCAAAACCTTTGCCTAGCCTTGCTACACTGCCGAACTATGACTGCTCAACATGGCGGCAGGAATACTCTGTTAACGTCTTTGAAGCAACAGCTCGGCCGAGACCTTGGTATCCCAAACTGCCATATTTTAGCGGTCGGTTAGGCTTTCGCGAAACTGAATATACTGTATCAGCAGCTATCCAGTCACTGACTGCCGGGGCCAGTCCAGACTGGAGCCTGCTAACGATTACACATGAACTACTACACGGATATGTTCGAAACATACTCTCCTTGTTATTTCAGGGAGATACAAAAAAGACTGACGAGCAGAATTGGTCAATTTTCTATCAACGCTTTGCTGATATCATGCAGTCGAAATATGAAGCAGGGAATGAACTGGAGTCACTGAGGGTAGCTATTCTCGCATATTGTTGCATGACATATACATTTGGGTCAATCACGACACCATCCGACCTCGAGGGTCAGTATGACAACCCGAACATTAAGCATATTACCGACAATCTATTGTTGCTCCCTGAGGAACAGTTGTGGATTCAATATGAGGCGGAGTTCAGGAATATTAGCGAAATATTCGTCCATGTGCTGGATTTACACTATTTCTACGGTAGCAATCTATCGACCTACATTCCACTAATATGGCGCTCATGGAGTGAACTCCCTCAGGTTGCCGCTGATTTACGTCAGTATATTTTGCGCAGCCTACTGGCTATCTCCACCAAAGTAGATGGAGGGCCTTATGACCGATTTGACACAAGCGTAGCGAGACTTGAAGAATTGTTGACACAACCCGTTGGTGGAATCTTAGACGTGTCTTTGATTTATGCAGTGAAGAGCTATCTGAGTGACAGAGCAAAGAGAGCAGACCTCTTCTACCCCTTTTGGAGCAGTCTCTTCTTGGCTGACTTGGCCAACAACATATTCATATCACGCAATATTCGAAGTAGCTTATTTACAGACCATCTTATTCGTTGGGTTAAAGATGAGGAGGGGTTCGAGGAGGGATTTACATATAAACTACCCGATGGATTTTCTGAGGAGCAGATTGATAAGCCTACCGTATTTCTGCTGCATAGATTTCTTCTACAACTTAAAACAGCATGCCTCACCGAAAACATCGAAGCTGAAACAGCCAAGTTTTTTCTCGCATGCTGTTCATATTTAGACCTTGAAAGGAGGGGATAATATGATGACACAGCCGGTTAGTTTCAAATTACTAGTCGATCAACGACACTTCCATTTCATCATATTACGAGACATCGGGGGCTATACCCTTAATAGCTACTGGACCCAGGCAGCTGATGCTGGCGCTCTTTCAAAACAAGCCGATGACATAAATTACCCCGAATTTGAGATTCAACACCGCGAGCTAAGAACTAACACTGCGTATCCACGTGGTAGACTTCTTGAGACAGTCTCTCTGTCCAAAGATGGATCACCTCCATACTTATATGACCTGTTCGGTCTGAAAATTCTAATCGATTCAGTGACTTATTTTGCTTTTGTTTTCCCCTTCTCAGCCCTCGCACTTGAAATCACTGACAGAATCATAGATGGTTACAAGATTAGAAGAATATGCGAAATCATCAAGGTAGACTTGTCTCTACTAGTTGGTAAAATAGGATCACAGACCGATGTAAGGAAAATTAGCTCACAAGTCGTCGGTTTGCAAGCAGTTATTTCGGATGACCCGGTGCTACATTCAGTAAGCTTGGGGGGCGATGACCCCCTTAAATCCTCTATCTACAAGAATTTCCTCCTAGATCCGATCAGAAAGGGCATCACGACTCTCGAGCAGTGTGTTCTTAAGTGTGAGCTTCAACCGCCGATTGCTGATTCATTTGAATTGAGCGCCCAGCAGAGACGAGCACGAGTACATCTCGATGCATTTGGCAACTTCAAGTTCTATGTTCATATCAGCGGCAAGAACTTTGCCACAATACCTTTTCTCGTTCAATTACTCAAGACTCTTGAGTGCTTGGATACTACATCCGTCAACCCTCTCCATAGACTTCAGGAAGAGGACGCATTAGCATGAGTTATGATAATGGACTTGTAGACCCAGGACGTGCCCAACAATTCTTGGCCTCACGCTTGCGTCTAGGCACACTCGTTCTTTTTTTAGGCTCGGGAGCATCCCAAGGGCTCGGATTGCCAGGATGGGTAGACTTGGTCAACCGACTCAGAACTACCGTACGTTTGCCTTTACTGCCTGCAACCTCAAGCGCCATTGAACTCCAACTGGCCGCTCAGCAGGTGCAGAAAAAGTGTGCGTCTAAGGACAAGTATTTCCGAATCATCAAGGAAAGCCTTTATAGAGATATCAATTCCCTTACAACGGACGTTCTTAGAAGGGACCTACTCATAGCAATAGGTAGTCTTTTGATAGGCAGTAAGCGTGGTAATGTTCGTCGTGTTGTTACCCTAAACTTCGATAGCATGCTCGAGTGGTTCCTATTGTTGCATGGCTATGTCTTTAGGGTAGTCCATACACTGCCGGAGTTGGAAGGCTCTGAAGATGTGCGAATTTATCATCCTCATGGATTCCTTCCCCATCCCTCACTAGGGCATCCAGACAGCAAAGAACTGATCTTCAGCATCGACTCAGTTAATCGACGCTTAGGAACTACTGGTGATCAATGGCATGAGATGACTAGGCACATAATTCGGTCGGGAGTTTGTCTGTTCGTAGGGCTTTCCGAGACAACGTTTCTCGACCCAAACTTAGCACCATTACTCACGAAAACATCGGATGAAGTAAAGAATAGCCGAGTCACTGGCATCTGGTTACTCAAAGATAAGATAACCATCCGCGACCAATTTTTGGATAATAATGTTGTGCCAATACGATTCCATTCAGAAAAGGCAATAGCCAACTTCTTATTGGGAGTATGCCAGCAATCGGCCGTTAGCTCTCCTGTTTGAGGTAAAATATTTTGGGTCATGGGGTTGTGTTCTAGGGAAATCTGTGATAAAATAAACATTTGTGTGTGAAGGACAAAGAGATGGTTAACTATTTCCGTGCTTTCCGCCGTTTTGAGCGCTTCCTATTTAGGGGTGTCCCTGAACATCCTGAGCCAAATTGGGAACGTGAAATAAACGCGAATATTGTTGACAGGCATACTGGCAAATCCCACCTCATAAAACATCAGAACTCACATCAGAGGCGGCAGGCTGAAGTCATTGCCACAATTACCTTCAAACCCCAAGAACGGCAGATTGAAGTCGTCCACAAATGTGACAAACCGAAGAACTTGGTTCATTGACCAATATCCCTTCATTTCATTCCTGCGCTGTCATCATCTTGCGCGAGTTCTTCTTCTGATTCGGTGTCCAATTCTTGGAGTTTGCATATTTACGACTCCCAATTAGCATTGGGCAAGATATCACAAATTTAACTGCTAGTAGTGTGCTACTTTAAATGGGACTGTCTTACACCCCCCTCTCCTGAACCTCCCCAGCCCATTCCGCCAGCAAAGGCGCGTCTGGGGAGCGTATAACCTTTAAGTTAATGGCTCCATCCCATATCGGCCCCGTATTCGGCGGGAATCACGGACACCGGTGGGCCTCCGGACGCCGTGCTGGGCTATTTTTATGCGGGCTGAATTCGGGGTTGTTTGGGAAATGAATACGCATTTTATGCTATATCTCAGACTCCGGTGGTGGCTCAGGGAACTCTCCACCAAGAGCCTTAATCACTATCTCGTTAACCTCAGCAGAGAAATCCTGGCGGGTAATCCACCCCAAGTAATCAGGATAATCCGCAGCCATTTCTTTCAGCGCTCGCCCTTTGTGCTTACCGAAGTTGAACACTGCCTCGCCATCCGCCCATATGAACTTGCCTCCTGAATCGACGTAGTACTTCCCAGCCGGATTGCAGATGTCGCACAGCCCCGATACGTCCCTGGGCAAATCCCCGTACATCTCCAGTTGGCCATCCAGCACCTCGGCAGCCGCCTTGGCGTCCTCCTCGGCGCAATGCGCGTTCTCCATCTCCATACCGCAGTACTTTCGGTAGGCGGCCTGCAAATCACGGGGGTCGCGCTGGTGGAAAATGACCATGCTGTCAATGAAGTACCGACCTCGGCGGGAGAACTCGACGCCCGCCCTGGCGAACTCCGCCTCGATGCACGGCAGGTCGAACTTGATGACGTTGAACCCCCCGATGTCGCAGCCCTCGAGGAAGTCGGTCACGCTCTTCGCGAACTGGCGGAAAGCCGGCAGGCCGGCCACGTCGGCGTCTGTTATGCCGTGGACTGACGTCGCCTCGGGCGGGATAGGCACCCCTGGGTTGACCCTGTGGCTCTTGTACTCCTCTTTTCCGTCCGGTTGGATCCTGAGTATTGATAGCTCCACCACCCTGTCGGAGTTTGGGTTTGTACCGGTGGTCTCGACATCAATGAAAGCGATAGGCCTTTCCAGCTTGAGCTTCTTCAGTATATGTTCAACCTCCACTAGTATAGCAAGTATGACAATAGTACACCCACACAAGCATCCAGTCAATGTTAGCTAAATATCTAGATTCTCGCCTAGGGACTCCGCCCAATAGGGAAACCAGGTAGTTCGCCCCAATAACTTAAGGGTTAACAGTTATTGTAAAAAGGTCCGTTGAATATCACGCCTGCAGGCTAGTCGTAAACCTGTGGGATAAAAAAGGAACGTTTTTATCTAGTAAGTAACAGAACGCTAGAAAGTGCAGCGAGTCCGTAGCTATGATGCAGATTGTAGCGAAACTTTTGAGAAGGGATTGGGCTTTGTGAGGGAACAGCGTAAACCACGGCACATGCCCTAACTAAATCACAAAAGGCGATAATACTTGCTCTTCGAGCAATCATTCTGTACCTCTTCCGCCTTGTCTATGCCGACCTCTTTCAAAGGTATGTTGAAGTATAGAGCAAAGACTAAATCATCTATGTAATCTTTTTGCTGTGTTTGTCTTTCAAAGTCAAGCACTTGCAGATTTCGAAGTTCAGATAGGCTAATTCTGTGCTTTTCTAACTTCAACGTTTCTGTCCCAAACTTTTTCGCTATTGTGCCGGCAATAAGTTCGGTATCTCCTTTAATTCGCAATTTCGTTTCGCGATTATCATGGACTAACACTAAGGTATTACCAGCTACCTGCACATCATCAAGTTTCTGCATCAGAACTCCAGAAAAATCGATGAAGTCCGAAAGCGTCTTCTCTTCCAAAGCAAGCATTTGTTCAGTTCGTTCGATGATTTCCTTCTTGATATGCTTATTCTTGGGGGTAATTAAAGGAACACGCACAAACTGTTTAATGTGAGTCAATCCCAGCAGAAAGCTTAGTTTGTCTTCGTGCTGGACTTTACAAAATGTGTTAAGAATTAGAAAAATAACTCTAGAATTTAAGAGTGAAAACAGATAAGATATTTCTGCTTTATTATCTGATGTTATGCAATATTGCTGATAAATCGGTAAAATAGAATGACCTTTCAAGAAATAGAATTTATCAAAATTGATATATTTCCAAAGAATCTTATATTTTGGCTCGGCTATTATTAGACCTTGGCTCCCTTGAGCAATTTTTATCTTTTTACTTTTGGGATATTGCCCTGTTATTTTGGCTACATATCCCTCTGCTTTCAATTCTGGTATGTAATAGAAGTTATCGCTGAGTGACCCCATAGCCGTAACATCTTTTTTAGGAATGTTAGTACTACCATCAAAATAGAACCTGCTACCAAAATTCTGCTTCGCCAACACGTGATTGTAGTAATTTACTATATCATCAGTGTTCACCTTAAACTCTTCATAGAAGTCATTGAATGCTTTTTCCTGTTTAAGGAAGTTCCAATTTGATACATTCTTCAGAAGCTGCGTCTGCAAAATGCTTTTCTTACTTGTTTTTTTGCCCTTAGATATATTTTGCAGGCATACTTCAATTTCATCATTTGGGTCTTCATAGTTTAGAATTTCGACTTGATGTGAGCTAGCTGGTATTTGTCGACTGAGAACTATAATTAAGCTTGACGTAGGAATCGGTCTATCCTGCCTAACACCTCTACCCACGAATAACTTGCCACTGAAAATCACCATTCTTTCGATTGTTGAAAATTTAGCAAGATGGAAACGAACCACATCAAAATCGCTGTTTACCAGAAGTGTTTGCGGAATAATGTAGCAAAGCCTTCCGTTATCCTTTAGTAGTGCTAGTCCTAAAGCAATGAAAAAGGCATAGAGGTTTGGCTTAGGCGAGTATTTCTTACGATTATCAGGGATGCTATGAAGATTGACTCCGTAAATATCGTTTAGCTTCACAACGCCTTTCTTCATCAAATCAAACACCAAGACCTCTTGTTTGGAGCATTCGTTATATGATATGTAAGGTGGATTTGCAACAACATAATCAAAGCGGCGCCGGGGGAATGAAGTCATACTTCCTTTCATCTCCGTTAAGTCCTCTTCACTACGGACAAAGCTCTCGAATTTTGGCTTGATGATTGCGTCTGGGAAGGATATTTGCTTGCCAAGGGTGATAAGCTCTGAACCGATGAATTCTGCAATGCTGTCCTGTGTCCAAAACACCTTTATCTTCTTTTCAAGTGGGTTGTTGTATTTCTCGCCCATAATCAAAGGAAGCATCCGCATCAGGATATTCATCTCAGCAAGATAAAGGGGAAATTCCTCAACATCCAAGCCGAAGACATTACTGGTTACGATATCTTCAATCTGTTTGGAAGTCTCATCTGTCATTGTGCTGAAAGACTTCACTATTTGGTCTGTAGCACTATACAAGAATGTTCCACTACCGCAAGCAGGGTCAACGATAGACACTTTATCTAATTCGCCAGTTTCGATTCTGTTCCTGATTTCTTTCGCCGTGTAAACAACCTGCTCAAGCATAAAATGAACTACCGACGGGTCTGTAAAATACTGCCCTTTCTTTTCCTCTTCATAGAGTTCCTTTAAGTAATTCTCATAGACATAGCCAAATATCTCATTATGAACGTTTTGGAAGTTGTATTTCTTAATAAAGACGACGATATCTAGCCAAGGGGAGACATCGGATAGCTCATTCTTTGCCTCGTAATAGAGTTTAAGTAACTTACCACCAATATGTTCCTGCTCTTTGACAAAGGGGCGATAGATATTCTCTGAAATCTGGTGGCTCATACCATTAGTGACGCCGAGTATATCCTTGTAGCTGTGGGTTTTAATAGCATTACGAATAGTCTCTATCCTGCCTTTGTAGTCATTACCGAAATCGTCAAATCTGTTATCAACTAAAGTCTTATAGAGGATAAACTGGATGATATAGGCGTAGGTGATTTCGGTAGCTTTCTTTAACGCTTCTTTCGTATTTAGTCCGTTAAAATATCCCTCGATTCTAAGCTTATTTCTGAAACTTCTTATAAGAGTGGTAATATCTTCAAAGAATAGCTGTCGTTTATCCTCAATGTGTAACTCTTCTTTCCCGAAGAATGAAAGTTGCCCCACTTCCTCAAAGAATGAAAGATAGTAATACTCTGGTTTGATATATTCCTTCCAGAATTCAAGGAAATAGTCTGTTTGTGAAAGTAGATGGTCGAGAGTAAATACCCGGTAAAGGCTGTTATTGTAGAAACGCCAAATGTAGCCGTCGGTTAATATGCCATACTTCTTTTCAAGGTCACTTTGATACTGAAATAGTTGACCTTCACCTTGCTCAATATTGGTATATTGCTCCACCTCAATTGGAATTTCGATGTCAGAATTAATGAAGATGTCGAAATCAGCACGTCTCCTATCCTTAGTCTTCTTCTCATAGATGAATTCGTTTTTCCGGTTTTCAGTATGAGTTGAGAGTGCTCCTTCCTTGAGATTGAAAATATTTGGGCATTCTAGAACATGCTTAACAAAGCTTTGGACTCCAGACCCAACCTCTTGAGTTATATAGGACTCGCTATCCTTGCTCCATATTCTTTTCAATTCTGGAATAGTCTTGCTCATTCCAGCCTCTCCAAATCCGCCTAGCTAGGCTACACGTTGGTATCAAACACCATCTCTTAGGGCTTATTATAACATGATAACTCAGGGTGCTGTTAGCCGCAGTGGTAACATTTCGTCAGAAAGTGCATTTCACGCGATAAATCTCTCCATTCTTTCAATTTAAGCTGAGCTCGGTAAATTGACAGATGGTAAACTTAATTTTATAATCCAGACAAAGTCCTGCTATGAGATTAAAAAGAATGCTAGAATTGGGGATAGATCATGTCGATTCGTGATGCCTTCCATATGCCCACCCCGATGAAGATCTCCGGGCGATCATCAAGCATAACAGCTGCTTTTGTGTCCGCAATCGTCCCTCAGATCGAACCTACTGAAGATGAGATCAAGACTGCGTTGGATATTCTACAGATGAGCCCTGACAATGTAAGCTGCGCGTACTGCGGTTCGCAGGCCACCGAATGGGACCACCTCCGCCCTTTAGTAGCAAACCAAAATCCGACCGGTTTCATCTCGGAGATCAGAAATCTGGTTCCATCCTGCGGTAAATGTAATCAGTCGAAAGGTAATAAGTACTGGATGGATTGGATCACAAGTGACGCGAAGCTATCGCCAAAAAGCCGACAAATAACTGATCTGCAAAAAAGAATTGCAAGGCTTGAGGATTATGAGAGATGGGGTAACGTCACGGCTATCGATCTGCGCTCCATAGTTCCCCCGGATGCTTGGGAACAACATTGGGCGAATTGGAAGGCTGTGCTGAAAATGATGAACAATGCTCAAAATCACGCGGCGATATTGAAAGGGAAGATCGAAGAGAAAACAAGAGATCTAACAAAGCGTTGAACGGCGATTGCGCTACGCGCGCACTGCACATTTCATCTGAAAGTGCAGTATATTAACCATTCCATCCGAATATTACCTCGAGTTGATTCCTGGCTGCCAAGGTTGATAAATGCTCCCTGTGGGCTTCAAGCATTAGGCAATTTGTCACCGGCGGATTGTAAGCATAATTTGACATTTAGAAGTGCTAGAACCAAAACTCGAATTGGTACCCGTTGAGATCTCGGGGAATATAAAAGAATGACCTAATCGTAGGGAAAGTCGAGAAGTGTAATAATGAGTATCAGAATATTCCGAACTCTGTTTGTATTTTCGCTACGAAGTGTCTTTATTCAGGGCGATACCTCGTCGCGAAGCTGCCCGGAGGAGTTCTACCATTGTTACCAGGGCTTTCTTCGCTTCAAGGCTTAAAATTTCGTCGGCCTTTATCGCCGGTATTACATCTGTGATAATTCCCCTCTTCCCAGCCACTAGGTAGTCAATACTTACTCCCAATTGTTCGGCCAGTTTGGAAATAACGGTCAAAGAAGGAGCCGCTTTATCTTGCTCAATGAGTGAAATATGTTGTGGTGTCATCCCAATCGCTTTGGCTAGATCTTGCTGGGTAATCTTCAGGATCTGTCTTCGTTGCCTAATTCTTTGTCCTATGCTCATTGATCGCCTCAAGTTTCTCTGGTGATAAGACTATCAACTAAACGAATATTTGAGCAAATTATCAAATGCTACTTGACATCTGCACTCATGTTGTGCTAGTATGCCCCTATTAAATTATATGAACCGAACCGTGACCAACTGATTAAGGACGGTGGTTACACAAAAAAGACCTGTTTCGCAGGCCTTTTTGAAGAAGTAAAACAGATAACAGCAATATATCTTAATCGTACTGTAATGTTTAATGATAAGTCAAAATTTTGGCGTATATAAAAAATAATTCCTGGGCCAAATTAGAGTCCAGAATAACTAAAAGGATAAACTAAGTTGGAAACGATGGGGGGCAAAATTAGAACTAAACGTAAAAACTTGCTTTTATCAGATGAGGACAGGGCGATTGGCTTCTATATCATGACTGATAGGAGGGATAATATCGCGCTCCTGAAGCAGGGGCGGCGGATTGCCTGGTTTTCAGCATCATTGAGTAAAGAAATGGTGAAGGCAGTTGTAACTCTGGTCAAAGAATTCGAGCGTGAAATAGGGAAGAAACGCAACAAGCCAAATTTACCGACTCAGATAAGATAATAGCCACATTAACGAGAAGTTCATCATTCCAATAGATGTTTTTCTAGATCATTGGCACTGTGTAGCACATTAATGTGTCGCTGCACATTACTGACTTTTGTTTAGTCGTTCATATCACTTATTTTTGACAAGCTATCAGGATATGATGTGGTGTTAAATATAGTAGCTACAATTCCCACCAGTAGTTTATAAGCCGTAGATGAAAGAGTTTAATATTAAGAAAGATCTGGGAAGGGATTCGTGCGTCGCTATTAGACTACTTTCACTTTCAGGAGGCGCTCGTGGGAGGTGGGCATGATGACGATGGTCATCACGGAGCAGATGATGTTGTGCCAGATTTGGGGGATGGGTGGGATATAGATGCTGGGAGAGGTGGTGAAGTGACTTTTCCCCGTTCGTTTCCCTCTCCAATCCAGAAGTCTGCCTCTGCTCCAAGGTCGGTGGTGTCTTCCGAGTTGGTACCGAGGAAGAGAAAATTTCCTCGTAGTCGCGCTTGTGGGGTACAGTGATGTCGCCAGCGCCGATGCCGTATTCGACGACGGATTTGGCGTCTTTGACGAATGAGCGGGAGAAGATGACGCGGCGGCCGGTGTCTACTTTGCTCCAACTGGGGATTTTATCCGTTTGGGGATTGCCTCGGAGTAGTCATCCAAGACGACAGCGGGCCTCCTGCATATGTATTTTTCGTATTTGGATTATAGCATGGGTGTGTCTCCTTTAGATTGTGGTATAGCTGATGATATACGAATTTTCGCGGGGTGAGTCAAGAAAGTTAGAAGGAGTATTTTTTAGTAAATTTTTAGATACCGACGGGATATATCAATATGCACGTACGCTCTGCAGAAACAGAAGCCTTAACTTTAAATTCAATATTAAAATAACGTTGACAGGCAGTGTAATTATTATATTGACACTGTTAATTCGGTATTCTATAATTAATGCCTCAACAATCTAAAAAATTATAATTTCCGCGGCCTCTCGAGAGCGTATCCGACATCAGGAGGTGGAGCAATGGCAAAAATAACAACAGGGATTTCGCAGACGTTCTGGTGTTCTCTGGACCAGAATGGACATGCACAGTATGAGCCGGCAGAAATATGCATAGGGGAGGGGAAGGCCGAACGGAACAGCTGGTTCGACGTATTGTTCAGGGGAGCAATCGTCTTACCGGACAAATCTCCATTGACACTTCTTGTAACGGGGCCGCCGGGAAGCGGTAAGAGCACACTGACCATGGAGCTCTGCTACCGGCTGTCGCTGGGCGGGGCAATCCCCGGACAGAGAGCGATGTCAACTCTCTATATCTCCGCAGATTCAGAGACAGACCCTCTCATTAAGAATGCCAAGTCTTTCGGATGGGAAGAAGTCGATAGCAAGATAATAGCCTTGGGAAAAGGGGATAAGCCGATAGCCCCAGCAGTAGCGGTATGGGGTAAAGACAAAATCAAAAAATGGACGGTGCTTTCGGAAATAGTCGGCATGGCTTTAATGACCGTGGCAAAATGGGGTAAAGTGGCCGTTCCCGAAGAAGTAAGAAAAAACGTTGTCAAAAAGATAGACGAGAAACCTACCGAAAACAGAGTTAGAGGGGAATATCACCCCGAGATACTGGTAATCGACAGCCTCAATATCATAGAGCCCGAGCAACGAGGTAAGTATTTTCAGAAATATTTGAAAGCCGCCCCCAAGAATACAAAAATTATTATCTTTATACTGGACTCGTCTTCAGCCGGAGGCGAACACCGCTTCTGGGAGTATGCCTGCGATACCGTAATCAGGTTAGACCATACCGATTACCGGCACTATTACGTAAGAACCATAGAGGTGCAGAAGGCCAGATATCAAGAGCATGTCTGGGGACAACAGCAGTTGAAAATCTATTCGAGATTCGACGTACCCGATAAACCGGATGCACGTGTGCTTAAGAAAGATGATTATGCTAAGGAAAAGGAAAACCGTAATACCAAGCTCAGAAGAGGCCATCCATACCATGAGGAAGGGGGGATATTTCTCTTTCCTTCAATACATTATTACCTATCTGGTTACAAACGGCTGGCACCCAGGCAGATACCACAAAAAGCCGATACCATACCGAGACAGCTGGACGAGATTCTCGTGGGGGGTTATCCCGAGGGGAGATGCGCGGCTTTTATCGGTTCCCGCGGCGCGCACAAGAGTCATCTCGGATACGTTCACTTGCTCCACAGAATTATTAACTATGATGAAGGCGGGCTTATCGTTTCTCTCCGTGACGACGAAGGAATGACAAAGTCAACCATGCAGCGGATAATAGAGCATGAGTTTCCAAATCAAGTTAATCCATTGAAGCTGTTAAACGATTGTGAAAAAGACAATAGACTGGAAATCCTCTATTACCCGCCGGGATACATTACGCCGGAGGAATTTTTCCACAGGATGTTCCTGAGTATCCAGCGGCTTAAGCAGAGAGATGTAAAATTGACGTTATTGTTCAACAGTCTCGACCAGCTATCGCCGAGATTCCCTCTTTGCGCCAGCCAGGAAATACTTATCCCCGGAATAATCGAATCCACTTCCGCAGAAGGCGTGACCAGCATTTTTATAGCGGTTGAAGAACCCGGACAGCCGGCTGAGCAGTACGGGCTGCTCGCCATGGCCGATCTTATCCTCGACTTCCAGCTATGTAAATTCAGGTTTGAAGATTATTTCGGTCATCTGGATGAAGCCATAGATTTTAAGAAGAAAGAAGAGGCGGTTAGAAACGAAATCATGAGGATTCAGGGAGATTCCAGGGGGAGTTATTGTGAAAAGGTAGTCTGTAAAGTCGTCAGATATGCCGGCGGGCAGGCGGCGGGTGCGGCCGGACTGCTCGAACTGGTAGACGACGTGAAGAACCAGCCGTTTTATGATAACGCAGGTCTGAACTTTACCCTGTTCAGCCCCAAGTATTCAGAGGGAGAGCTCCTTTAACCGGTGCAGGGGGGGGTGGGGCTTTTATACCCTTAGTCCCAGCAGTATCATGAGTCTGATTTTTAGATAGTTCCAGGCGCCGACCTTGCCGGCCAGGATTTTTATAAAGGTGGCCTCCTTGTTTTTCGGGGGGAGGAAAGGGATTTTCTTTTTTGAGCAACTGGCTGGCGCCGGCTTCGCAGGTGACGACACAGTTGCCGCAGGCCGTTGCCGCCTGAAGCTGTTAGTTGGCTAGACAGAGTAAAGGCTCTAGATACTTGTTCGATTATTTGTCTTCTCGAATCTGACCAACTGAATCGCTACTATACCCGTGGCGGGCTTGACCCTACGCACAGGTGATTTTCTCTGTTACTATGAAAAGTGCGGCTCTAATGTTCGCCACTTCCTACTGGCCGACTATAAGCGGCCAGTGAATACCTTCATGAATTGGGTACTCGAAGAGTTTGATAGACTACCTAAGCCGGTTCTGATCCAGTGTAGCGCGGCCATAGACCGAACAACTCCCGTGGCTGCATTTATACCTACGAGGCGCGATACTAGGTAGACAGCTTAAAGCCATAGAAATGAGCTGAACCCACCGTTTAACAAATCTCGGGAATGTTTAACCCTCTACGTCCAATAAAAAGTTATAAGGTGAAATAACACTATATTGTTATTAGTTAATAACTCCGGCATAAATTTCTAAGGCAGCATCGGTGGACAGCCCAAGCCTCTTTATCAAGAACTAGCGATATCTCCGGTAATCCCACTGGGGCAGGTTAAATGTTCTCGATAACCTCAAATTTCTCGGTGTCTATCCTTCAACACGTCGAAGATATACTCATTTGAAAAATGATTGTTTAGGGGATGGATAGATCCAATATTTCGATGACCGGCTGGTTGGGAGAATTCCCGATGAACCAGTAAAGATACTTATCTATCAGGCTGTAAGATTGCGAAGAACCGCTGGAAGCATCAGGGAAAAAGGTCCAGTAGTCCGGTAATGTACCGAATCCCAGCTCTACCGGCTCGACCGGGTCGGAGACATCGATGATATTTATTCTCGTTCTACTGTCTAAAGTGAATCTCGGTCTTGTGAACAGGTAGACTCTGTTATCGGCGACAAATAGTGGCCCCCATATCTGCTGGTCTTTCACCTCGAGAAAGGCTATCTCATGAGGCTTGGTGGGATTAGAAATATCCATGACCGACATCCCGGTTCCTGCATCGCCGCCCAGGGCCACATAAGCGCAATTACCCTCTATTGCTTTACCTGTTACATGAGCGGAGACCTCGCCTGACAAACTGAAAATGTGGCTGTTGATAATTCTCAAGGATGCCGGCGATGAGATGTCTATCGTATGAAGCGTATTTCCTACCCATGCCAAGAGATAGTCACCTGAAATAAAGAGCGACATTCCTGATCGTGATGTCAGAGCCAGACCGCCAATCACATGAGGGTCAGATGGGTCGGAGATATCCACGGTGGATATCCTTTGATTTCCATCATTAACGTAAGCATATTTCCCGGAGATAGCCATGGTAATCGGTTTAACTTCAGAAAACCGCGATAGTTCTGTGGGGGCCTCCGGACTGGAAACATCGATTATCCAGAGGTAATCATCGGCGGTCACGTAGAGCATCGTGCCGGATAAGGTCGAACTCATCATGTATCGGGTATTCTCCGGTGCTTGCAGATATGCTATCTTGATGGGTCTGGTGGGATCCTCGATATTTAATACCAAGATACCCGGTGGGGCGATTACGTCGCTATTCTGAGTACCTACCAGGACGAAAAGATATTGCTTTCCACCGATTTCACCGCTTACACCTTGCCCGGCGGAGGAAGCTCCCTCCTCGTCAATCCGGTACTCACCGATGGGAGAGAGAGCATATGAAGGCGGCAAATCTGTGGGCAAAGTATAAATGGAACCAGGCACCTGGAAATGGACCGTCTCTATCTTCTGCCGGCCATCCGGCGTAAGGTAGCCGATGGAGAGGCCGGAACCTTCTATCGCTTCGACTATTTTCACCGGTTCGGCGGTAGTGGCATCGTACCCGAACGTTATGACGTATTCCAGCGATGCCCCCTGTTCCAGCGTATACGGGCCGGGCCCTGACCGGCCGCCGGTCATCCTCGTCCATATCCCTTCATAACCTTCATAAGTAGAAAAGGGCATGAGACTTATTTCTATCCCGGTTACCTTTCCGGCGCTGGTATTGCTGATAGTCACCGATAATTCGATCATCCGGTTTGAAGGGTCGTTGTTGTTGACGCTGGCCTGAACATCCTGGCTGAAAACCGTCCGTTCCGGGACCGTGGAAGCCCATCCTGCCAGGAGATTGCCGCTGGAGTCCAGCGGTGCCTCGATGGTAATCGGCTCGTTGAAATCGTAGAACTTGTAGGTCAACTGGTGAGCTATATTGCTATCAGGCTCCCGGGTATCCATTACCATTTGCCGGAGCAGGTAATCGTCCCGGCCTATCCAGAGCTCGATAATTCTTTCCCCGATATTCGAGCGAAGCTTTTCGAGTTCTTCCTGAAATTCCTCTTCACCGAGCGGTGGCATCCCCCTTTCGGCGCGCCCCTCTTCCATGGAACGAAGTACCTTCTCGATATCATAGACTCCCCTGTAATGGAGGCACCGGACGCCCTCGACTTCCTCGTCCGGCAGTTCCTCGATGTCACCCATCCTGTCGAGCCATTGTAATGTAGCTTCTCTGGTAATCATCCTCGCATACGAATTGGTCTGAGCATGTAACAGCATAAAAAATTCAAAATCACCGTTAAAGTACTGCCGGTCGCCCAGGAAGATAGATTCCTTGGTTTCGCCGTTTTCCGTCTGTTTTACATGATAGCGGTCGGGGGATACGAATTCGACGTCGTATGTCCCGGTTATGTCTCCATCAGTGCTTCTCGTCAGCGCAAAACGGTAGGACTCAATGGCGGCTATTGCATCATGAGCTTTTGCCAGGACGTTCTGCGGACCGATGTGGGAGTTCCACGGTTGAATTATAAGTAGCGCTATTAAAACGGCCACTACCGGGACCGTCACCAATGCCCGTATTTTCCAAGTCTTATTAGGCTTTTTCGCAAAGCGGGCAGATTTAATTCTGGACATCATGGTGGCCTTTATATCCGGCGCAAACGGTACTGCCCTTAGCGTTTTCAATTGTTGACGAGTTTGCCGGTAACCCGCCAGCTTTTCACGGCAGTCCGCACAACCAGCTAGATGTGTTTCTACCATTTCCCGCTGCTCCGGCGATAATTCGTCGTTGGCATAGGCCGAGAGGATTTCCTCCATTTCATTACATTTCATCTCACCTCACCTCCTCGGAGCTATACAATCTTCTAAACTCCAGGCTTCCTCTGGCCACTCTCTTGCGGACCGCCTCTTCCGATATTCCCAGAGTATCGGCGATTTCCCGATATTTAAATCCCTCGACAAAATGAAGCACCATGCAGATCCTCTGCTCCCGAGGTATCTTAGCCAGAGTATCTCTTATATCTGCCTTATCTCCGATTGACTCAGATGGGTCTACTTCGGAGTTCGCGATATCCCTCTCCGTTGTCTCCTTGAGAGGTACGAAAGAAAGCACGCGTTTCCGCCGGAATAGCTGTAATGCACTGTTAGTGGCGATTTTGTACAACCATGCTTTTAACGAGACATTCACTTCATTCTTCAAGATTCCTTTATATGCTCGGAGAAAAGTATCTTGCCTGAGGTCTAAAGCAGTTTCGTAGTTCCCTGTCAGCCGGTAAAGGTAACGGAAGATAGGCGACTGGTAACGCTCGATAATATCAGCGAAGGAATCGGTGCTGCCGCTTTTTACTAGGGCTATAATTTGGCTGTCCTCTAACAAGCCGCTCTCCTTTTCTCCCTCTAATAGTTATGATGCACGAAGATACCAAAACCGGACAAACTTAAATAGGGTATTGCGTGTTTGTAGTCACTTTATGGGAAGTTCGAGGTACTGTCAAATTGTCCGTCAGATCCGGACTGAGAGTCTTCTTCTTTGCCTCTGTTCAGAGGGTATCAGATCGGATGTCACAAATACTCATATTGTTCAATGAGCCTGCATTGAACAATATAGCGGTTTGTGCAATAAAAAGGGGCCCCAAGTATAAAACCAAACCGTTTCGATTATTTGTTTTTCCTAAGGACACTTTAACATTGCGTTTATGATGGCTATAAGGATAAAATGATTGTAAAATGAATTAGTCTCTGGATAGCCGTTAACGATTTGGGGGAAATTATCAAGGATTACTTTCGCTTGGTCTCAAACAAGTCCACTTGGATGCTACGCAAGGTCAAAGAGGAAGACCACACCGTGGTGGAAGAGAACTTCCGCGCCTACATCACGGCTTTTCTGAGGCGGAAATGGCGCGGGTGAGAATGATTGTATACAATGATCGAGGCATGATATGACATTAACTGCACCAGAACTGGACTATATTTCAGTTAAAGGTTTCAAAAGTATTGCTTCGGCAAAGGTGGAGTTGAGGCCGATTAATGTTATCGTCGGTCCGAATGGTTCCGGTAAGTCAAACTTCATTGGTTTGTTCTCCTTCTTACATGAAATCCGGGAAGGGCGTCTGAACGATTATGTGAGACAGGCCGGGGGTGCGGAGCAGTTACTACATTTCGGATCAAAAGTGACAGATGAAATTCGGATACTAATATCGTTTGGTCATGAAGTTAACCAATACGAACTGACACTGAAACCGACCGCGGATGACAGCCTGTATCCGGCGGAGGAACAGGCATACTTTTGGGATAAAAAACGCTATTCAAGACCTTACAATGAGCCATTGAGTTCGCGTGAAAACGGCCGCGAGGCCGGAATAAGCGATCCCAGACTGCGGAGAACTACCGACTGGGTACGCAATAGATTGGGAAGATGGCGGTTGTATCATGTGCATGATACTAGCGAGGCTTCACCATTAAGGAAAACTGCCAAACTGAATGACAACACATTCCTGCGTCCAGATGGATCGAACCTGCCCGCGTTTTTATATCTTCTGCAACAGAAACATCCGACTATATATAGCTTGATTCGTCGTACGGTACAGATGGTCGCTCCATTTTTCGACGACTTTCAATTGATTCCTGACCCTTTAAGTGAAGAAGACATACGTTTGGCTTGGAAACATAACAAATCAGACAAGTATTTCGGGGTATCGAGTCTGTCTGATGGCACCCTGCGTTTCATAGCTTTGGCAACACTGTTCCTGCAACCCGACGACTATCGGCCTTCGGTTATTCTGGTGGACGAACCTGAGCTTGGCCTTCACCCATATGCCATCACAACGCTGGCGTCGTTGGTCAAGCAGGCGTCACAGAAGACACAAGTCATTCTCTCGACACAATCCACGCTACTACTCGATCATTTCCAACCAGAAGACGTGCTAGTCGCCGACCTTGTGGAAAGCGCAACGCAGTTCACCCGTTTGGATCCGTCAACGTTGGAAATATGGCTAGAGAATTATAGCCTCGGCCAACTTTGGGAGAAAAACGAGTTGGGCGGCCGCCCTGGAGGCGAATAACTCATGGCCAGATTACTCATTCATGTTGAAGGACAGACAGAAGAGACATTTGTAAGGGAAATTCTTCGCCCTCACCTCTATCTTCGAGGCTTTACCAATGTCAGCGGGCGCCTCATTGGCAATGCACGCCAACGGGACCGCCGTGGCGGTATACGGTCCTGGAGTTCTGCGCGTGTTGACATTATTAATCACCTCAAGGAAGACACCTCATGTCTGGAGACAACAATGGTCGATTATTATGCCTTACCGCAAACGGGTGATAGAGCTTGGCCGGGGCGGGAAGCGGCTGGTCATCTTCCTTATGCGCAGAAAGCCGCCACAGTTGAGGATGCTCTTTCTGAGGATATTTACCGAGAAATGGGTGGTACATTTAATCCGGAGCGTTTCATCCCATTCGTTATGATGCATGAGTTTGAGGCACTACTCTTTAGCGATTGTGAGAGCTTCAGCCGAGCGATTGGGCAGCCTGAGCTTTCAGCTAAATTTCAATCAATACGCAATCAATTTCCTTCTCCGGAGGAGATTAACGACTCGCCGATCACCGCGCCATCGAAGCGTGTGAAAGGATTAATTGAAGGTTACGAGAAACCTTTGCTGGGGGTGCTGGCAATCCTTGAAATCGGACTCGATACCATTCGCGCCGAGTGTCCGCACTTCCATGAGTGGTTGACTCATTTGGAAGCTTGGCCATCCTATGGTCACATATAAGCGGCTGGGTTATATCATGCTCTTGGTAACATTCGCTTGTTTTGTGTTACGAGTCCCTTTAGAATATAAGAGAAAAAGCCAGTTCAAAAGTTCTGTCTATTGTACGGTACCGCCCACTTTACAGGACTTGAACCAATGTTGTCGACTATCGAATTTTCTCGCCGAGCCAGATAGGAGAAGGTTAATCATAGAGGTAAGATTCCCTTTCCCTGAGAATCCAGGAGTTGAATTAGGGCCGGCAAGAGTTGTTTCTTTTCAAACAGAAGTTCCGGAAAGCTTCTTGATTGGCTGGCCAGTCAGGATTCGAATTGTAGCGGCTCTAGAGAGCCATGCCGAACAGGGCTAGAACTGGGAAAATTACACTCAGTAAGAGACTATATCCATAGTCTCTTAGCTGGACTGAATACGAGATATCGATGCTGGTTTGCTTTTATGTTGGAGAAGTCATTTGTTCAGTTCTACCAACATGCATATATGGTCTAAAGACCTTGGTATTATCGCCATCTCTAGGACTGTTATCCTTATCTTAGAAGCCTCAGCGATCTCATCGAGCTTAGTCTCGCATTTCTTCAGAAGTTTAAGTTCAAATCCCTCTCTATCCCAGTACACCCTCCAGAAGACGCTATTCCCTCCTTGAGGTTGCTGGTTCATGTCGTAATGCGCATCAGACAGGCCAAACGTCTCCTTGATAGAGGTTCTGCAGCGCTCAATCAGGTTGACGTCCGAAGTATCGAAAACCAGCCTGTAAACCACATCAAAGCCGAATTTCAAGCTATCTGGTGATGAAAAATGGTCAACTCGATAGGAGCAGTCTTTCCAGTAAGCCAGGCCAGCCCAGTCTCCTCTTGTGTTTATTGCTTTCATAAATTGATAACCTTAGGACGGAGTATTATTACATATTATATCGCAAATTATGCTCCTTGGGAATATTACTGACAAGCATATCTTCTATTATTCTCTTTGTGGACAAGAGAAATATCGTAGGTGCACGCGTCCGGCAGGCTCGCAAGGCCGCCAAACCGCCCGTTTCTCAACACGATCTGGTTGCTCGATTGCAATTGCAGAATGTGAGCATCGACCAGTCCGGGCTATCCAAGATTGAGAACGGACTGCGCCCGGTAACTGATATAGAAGTCCTTGCTCTTGCGAGAGCTCTAAAGGTATCGCCGGAGTGGTTATTAGAGACAGACCCCTCCTCTAATTAAAAGTACAGCTACCTCTTCTAATTAGTTGGGTTTGCTCAACCCCCAACCGATACAAAAGCCTAAATCATAAAAATATCGAAAGCACCAGCCGGGTTAAAAGAGGGATAAACTGGGGACAAACTGGTCATAGGTCACAGGGCTTAAAAATCACAGGGACGTGTCAGTGACCGGATTTCCCCCGTGTATCCAGTGACCGCTCTTATATCCTCTTTTTATCCTTTTCTTATCCATTTTTTATCCGAACTTCATTTTCGAATTTCACGGCGGAAGACTATAAAGGCGAGGCGGATATTTTGTAGAGATGATGGCAACTCAGGTAAATCTGACTATCGACTTCGGCGTTACCCACTTGACAATCAACCAGTGGTTGGTATTAAATGGAAACACAATTAAATCTATCGTCGCAGCACACTAACAAGCTAGCGGCAGAAAGAAAAGTGGGGCGTGACCCCGCTTTTTATTTTTACTACAATCCTGAGTCGAAGTGGGAGACCGTTAAACACACAAGGAGGGCATTATGGCTTCGAAAAGTATTGAGGCGCTATCCAACAGATTTATAAACTTGGCGAAGAAGCCCAAGCTTAACAAATCCGAGCGGGATGAAGCCCGGTCCCTGATGGTTTCACTTAAACAGGCCGGGTTTTCCAATGACGAAATATCGGGGATATCAGGTGGTAGGTGGGCCGCGAACTCAGTGAAGAGTTATTCCAAGGGAACGACGGTCATTAATCCTGATCAATATGATAGTGTGGTTCACCTGCTCCAGTATTTAAATACGAGTACCCTTATTCTTGCCGATGTTGAAAAAACCGTAGCAACCCATGGACAACTGAAGTCGCTTAACGTCACACTCGATGGCATTGTCGATGTCCTCTTCGCCGCTGAGTCGTCATCGATGGATTTAGCGGACCTGCTTGAGCAGCATCAAGCATTTCAGAAAATCGGCCTGTCGCCCGAAAAGGTGTCAGAGGCCCTTGACGCCAGGCAGTATCTTAAGAAAATAGGACTTGGTCTAGATTCGCAGGTCTCTCTGTTCGATGCAATTAAGACATACGGAGATCCGGTAGCCCTTCTCGAGGCAATCACGGCATATGGTACCCTGCTTGAGATCAAGGAGCAGGTGAAAGCCGCCGAAGAAAGTCTATCGAAAGTAAAAGCTGACAGGGGTGAACAGGAGAATCAGATCGAGAAGGGAAAAGAAAAACTGGCGGCACTGGCTGCTTCTATGGAAGCCTACCACAAAGTCATCGAACTGGGTTACGGTGAATCATCGTTAACAGAGCTGGCCGGTTTGAGCCAAAAGCTTGGCGGGCCAAAAGCAGTGGTCCAGGCCTGTAGAGCCTACGCCAATCTCAAAGAAATCGAGGATAAGATAGTCGAAGCCGAGAACAAGCTGGCCGGCATCAATTCAGAGATCGGAAAGATGAGCGCGGAACAAAGCTACCTAGCTACCGGAATCAACATGTGCGTCAAACTGGTTAAGGAGCATCAATTCGGTATCGATTCTATCGAAATGCTTATTTCCCTGGCGCAAAAATATGGAGATCCCATGAGGGTCATTGAAGCTATTGCAGCGTACGGCAGAATCCAGGCGATGCTGGAGGAAGCGGGTAAACAGCAGGGAGTCGTTGCGGCATTAGAACGGAAGGTTGCACAGCTGAAGGGTGAATACCAGGGTGCTCTGGAGCAATTCAAGTCGCTGAATGCCTTTGCTCTCCAGGTAGGGAACGAGCTGGGTAAAGTATATCCCCTGGCTGCCGAAAGTGTGTTCATCAATCAACTACTAAAGCTAATCAATGATCCATATGGTACCGACTATAGCCCTAACATCAATGCGGCAATGATACTAGGGCGGGCTTTGAAGGCTTTCGTGATAAAGCACGAAGCAAATTTCAAGCATCGTGCCTTGATTAATAATGGCCTGTCATACTTAGTGGCTGACCTCGGAGGCGTGGAAGATGTCATTGGATGATCCGATAATAAATCATAAGCATTTACTCGAGAATGCAGGTAGTGCATGCCGTTCTTTGCCTAGTGAGATAGAAAAATATACCGCCGTGGTATCGTCTTTACCTCGAGAAATGGTGAAACTAAGACTTGTAACCGTTCAAGGTATGATCAAAGCTTGTGAAAATGCCCTACAAGCGGAACATGAGAACAAAGGTTATATCATCGTACAGGTGAGTCACAGCATGCTCAGCATCTATTGGTCAGAGCTTGACCTTGTGAAAGGTAAGAAGGAGAGCATCAGCACCGAAGAAAGTGTTTTCGTTGCGCCGGAGGTGGTTTTAAAGAAAGTTGAAGAACTAATCAGCCAGGTGGACTCCGGTGAGTTAGTACCAGCAATAAAATGGGTCAACCGCTACGAGAATATCAATGTCGGAGGCCTAAACAGATTGCCTTGAATACACCTCTAATTCTTATAGGAATTCATAACTGCCGCGAAAACCTCAATCAGCGCTAATTCAAGAGACTATGGATATAGTCTCTTACTGAGTGTAATTTTCCCAGTTCTAGTCCCTTGTTCAGGAATATCTACTACTAGTAGAGACCTTGCTCCCCTACACTATCAGTTGCTAGTCTTTACATCAATGGGACTAAAGTCACAGCTAAGAGGCGATTTCCTGCCCTATACTAGAAATGGAGTATGAATAAATGACCGTTGGCCAAAGGACGAGAATGAGAAGGCAAGCCCTGAAACTTACCCAGCAAGAACTAGCTAAAGGTACCGGACTGTCACCCCAGCACATTTCGGCTATAGAGCAGGATAAGAGGTCCCCTTCTTTACCCTCTCTGGCTAAACTGGCTGAGGAGTTGGGGGTAACCGTTGACTACTTGGTGACAGGTAAAGAAGGGGTGATTACAGATACCATACCGGCAATTAAAGCTGACAAAACGCTCAATCTGGAGGTAAAGAGGGCGCTTATAGCTCTAGTGCGAGAATGGCGTAATATACCGGGATCTAAGGAGACCTAAACCACACTGCAATCATCCAAAATCTAAGGATTGGGTAGCGATCTGAGTTTGCCAGTAGAGCCATGAGCCCGTATATCCCAGGAAACAGATCCCGTTCGATAAGACCACGAACACCATGGCTACATTGAGCCACTTCAATAGCTTTGTTTTGTCTAGACGAATAAGAACAATCGCTACCAGTAAGGCTAGGATTCCCTTGACGAGTATACTGCTATTAAAGTGCGCTGACCACCAGAATGCCTCGACTCCTCCATGAGCCACTAACTGCGTTGTCAGCCATGCATCGGCCATATTGAGGCAGACAAACACCGCTGCGGTTACGGCGGTAGTTGGGATAGAGCCGGTTATTGTAGCTACTCTCATCATTGTTTCCCGGGCTAACATTTCACTTACCCACCCACTATCACGTAGTACGCGGTACCGCCGGTGACGGTCTCGCTGCGGACAGACAGGATGAGATATACCAGGTTGTAGGCATCACCGTAATAACCGCCGGAGTACATATCCAGGTGCAGCTTGTTATCCTTGGGCATCAGTATGCCTTCACTCCAGAGCACCTCGAAGGTGTCGATATCCACGCCGTCAATACTCATGCCGGGAGACTTTCCGTTCCAGACATTATTCCAGGGGCTTTTGTCATTGGAAAGGTACTTTTCTTTCCCCGACTTCTGTCCGGTAATCCGCACGTATTCACCACCTGTCCTCCATTCATCGCCTTCGCCGACAAAGCAGGTCAACTTAGCGGCTACTGCCTCAGTGATAACGCCGTCCTTGTTCTTGATTGGATCCGGAATGACAAAATTGGTGATATCACCGCCCGGATCACCATCGCCGTCGAAGTCCAGGTTCACACCGGTCACGGTCCCGGGGTTAAAAGCAAAGACATCACGGAGGTAGAGATAGTGCCCCGCCGTGGCCGGGCTGGAGTAAACGACGATGAGGGACCAGCCGGCATAGGATAAGTCATGGTCGGTATCGGCCTGCACCTCGCCGACGGTGTATTTCCCGTTGCCGGTACGGTTTTCATTTTCACCCACGTTAGAATAGGCTCGAAGGAGCTTGGTGACATCGCGTTTGCTGGCGTAGGAGAATCCGGCATAACCGCCATCCCAAGGATTGCGGAAGGCCTGCGCGCTACCGGCGGTTAGCTGGCCGCCCTCCTGTGGATTGCCACCAGCATCGAGAGAATACTGGTGGTCATTTATCTTGAAGGTAATTGATGTGTCGGGATCGGATGGTCTGGTTATTTTAATGTTATCAATGTAGAGGTACTTAGGACTGCTAAAGTCGACCAGTTGAAACCTTATCTTAAAGTTGCTGGTTAAATATTGCGGGTCAGTGATGGTGTAGCTGTAGGAACCGGGGGGATTAGAGGGACCCTGGAAGGCATGGATATTTTCGCTCCATCTTGTGCCATTGTATAAAGCAAAATCAAGCCCGTCACTGGGCCCTAGAGTTCCAGATACCCACTGGTCCCAAGAAACGGCGACCACTCCGGGAGTATAGGAACTCAGATCATAGCTGCTACTCATGGTGAGGTATCTGAGGGAATCGACCCCGGTGTGCTGCCCTCTGTAGCTCCCACTAAGAGCATGATACGCCCAGTCACCGGCGTTCTTCCAGAAATTATTAAAATTCTGGTTGCTACAGGTGTCTGAGAACACGTCATTAAGCCAGCCGGACCAGTAAAGATAAGCGGCAATCACGTCGGCATCGGCGGGGATAGAAGAGACAGTGGTATAGCTTGAGGCATGCCACGTTTCGCGTCTATTGTCAAGATTATCATCAGTCATCAAGGAGTTGCCGATGGCTACATAGTCGCCGGACATAGCATCTCCCATCTGGCGCAGCTCACACTTGGAAGAAAAAGCCTGAACCGAAGTGTCGCCGGCCTCGGAGACGATTTCGTAAAAGCGAGTGTCCACATCCCAGGAGACGGGCACGTTATTAGGATTGGTAAAGCCGAATTCGCCGATGGTCATTCCGGTGGTTATCCAGGCAATGGCTACGGGCAGCTGGTCGGGGTGCCCCGCCGGGGGTGTATATTCAAAGGTAAAAGTGATGGTCATGGGGGTAGCCTCGGGGGGAAAGTCGGTAAAGAGAGGGTAGTCCGGATTATAGCTCCAGACCACGGTCCGGCCGCCGGGAGCGTCCGCGACATCTATATTATCCGGGTAATATTCCTCTGAGGATCCATCGAATTGCAGGCTACAGGAATCCGCTACATAATCGAACCCCTGCGGCAGCCACACCCCGAGCGATTTGACCGTGAGGTTATCGCCCGCATCGGGTGTGAAGTCTATCATGATGCTATAGGGATTGCCGGGAATGGCGCTGGCAGTGCCGACCACCTCCAGCTTTTCGATGGCGGCTCTGGCTTCAGCCGTGCTGGCATACGGATTAGGAACCATCGGAATCCAGACGTTCTGTATGGTAACGTCGGCCGCCATTCCGTTTACCGTCTCTGTCTGGTAGGGCCAGGCGGTGTCAAAGTCGTAGGCGTCATAATCCGGGCCCCAGCAGTCATATTTTATCCGCCATAAGCCGGCTTCAATCCCCGCATCAGCCGCGTATAGCTCGTTGGTCTTCTTCTCATACACTAAACCGGTCTTAAGCCCGGTGGTCATGTATCCCAAAAGAGGAGGTATTAGAAGGCTGCCTAAAAGCAGCAGAATCAGGACCACGATGAGAGCGTATCCCTTCTCGTCTCTCGCCAATTTGTTCACTGTAATTTTCCTTCTGCCCATCGTATTACATCTCGCCTGTTACAAGCTAGGCCGCGGGATAACCTCCACCACCCTGGTCTCACTCGCCGACCTCAGGCCACCCAAGGTGGCGGTGATCGTGAAATTTAGCTTACCACCGGTATATGGTTTGGGGGCGACCAAAGTTGACTCAATATGGTGAGCCACAATAGTTTGACCGCTAACAGAATGGTTTCGCCGGAGGTCGCCATTATTTAGCGTGTAAGTCACTTGCACTTGGTTCTTCGGGATATTCCACTCAACCCAGGTTAAGGTCAAAACCGTCGCCGGGTCCGGGTCATCAGTTTTAACGGTCTGCGCCATCTGCATATCACGACTGACCCAATGGATAGCACTCTCCACTTGCTTCACTACTGTCATGCAGGCGGTATTTTGGGCGTTGATTATGAACATCTGGGAAATAGTGCCGGCTGCCGCGCTAAAAATAAGACCGGCAATAGCGATGACTACTATCATCTCAATTAACGTGAAGCCCTTCTGTTTATTAATTATCACCTTCAATTTGCGGAGCATCGCTACCTCACCCTATAATCCTCCAGCTTTGTTACTACATTACCCTGGTGCCTGATTGTCACCGCTATCTTCTGAATATTGCTTGCCTGTGAGTATAAGGACTCAACGCCAATAGTTGCAGTATAATTACCGTACTCCGCAGGAATTGGAGCGGAAGCATATTCAGAAGTATCATATGACTGGCCTTTGACATATTCCATCTGGCTTTCAGCCAAGTTTTTGGCAGTCTCTCGTACATCAGCAATGAAGAGAACTTTAGAGGCAGTGCCCAGCGCGCCAAGAAGACTGGCACCAATTATGCCCAAGATAGCTAAAGATACTATTACCTCAATTAGAGAGAATCCTTTTTCGCTTTTCATTCGGCTTTCCTTTAATATAGGGGGCGGGATGCCACCGGCCCGATTACGCCAAGGGCAGCACACGGGAGGGGGATTCACCCTAATATCCAGAATCGAACTGGAGCCCCTGTTTCCCCTGGCAGAGCCCGCCTCAAGCTACGGGAGAGCGAAGTTAATGAGGATACCATATTTGTTTAACAGTGCCTTCAACATCGATAGCGTAAGACCCCGTTACTTTCTGGTAACCACCGACAATGAATTCGCCCACAGTTTTTAGAGGATCGGGGCTGACCACGCAATCTATTTTGGTGGTAGTAGCAGGGAGCCCATCGTCATCGCCAAAGTTTATCGCGGTGTTAGGAATGACCGGATTACCGCCGGTTACATTCCCGGTGTTGGCGTCTGCCATGGCTGCAATTACCATAGTCTGGACATTGTGAAGCTCTGTTGACGCTGCCTCTGTCTTTCCCTTGCCCAGGAATTTGCCGACGTTAGGTATGGCTACGGCAGCAAGAACGCCCAGGATGGCGACGACCACCAGGAGTTCGATAAGCGTGAACCCCCTCTCGCCATAACGGAACTTCTTGATAAACCTTTTCATCTTTCACCTCCTTTCAGTTCTACTACTAGGAGAGTACTAACACCACTATTAGTAGATATTTGAACTGTAGCTCACCATAGTTTCGATTACAATCCCCTAAAAGTAACCTCTCAGATAGGAAAATAGTCATGCTTTAAAATGGGATGCAGATCCACTACTTCGAAGTAGAGGGGACTTTTTACTTTTCTCCGGAGAAAAGTAAAAAGTGAGCCGGGGATTCGAACCCCGACCCACTAGTAATACACTATGCTAGACTTGGCGACTCTGCTGGACGTCATCATGGCAAAAAGGCTCTCACACGTTAATAACCAGAAGCCCTATCCCAACCCCGGCAGGGATACTGAAAAGTAAGATACTGTTTCCTTTGTATTCTGAACATCTTGGTGCTACAGGTAGGGCATGTCCTTTAGGCAGTTGGCCTTCCATTCTTCATCTTTATAGCCTTAGAACCCATCATCTCATTTTTGGCATGGCATTTCACGCAGTAGGATTGCATTTGGTTTACCTTGGTTTTCGTCTGGAGAACAGGCCATTTAACCCTGCGAATGTCAATAATTTTTACGCATTGCACCTTTTAGCGAATTGTTCAGCGTCTCCTTAGCGTAGCAAACTAATTCTCGGTATCATTTCGATACCCTCTGGCACCAAAAGCGTAATTTGAGAACAGAGCTGGAACTACCGACATTGACACTTGGGTAAACAAAGAGATAATATTCAAGGCAAATACTGTTTTGGATTATGGTCAACGAATCCCACATTAGGTAGGGTAAGAGATGGTTGACTCCGCTGGAGAACAAGACCACCCAACACATGATGAAGCGCTCTCACTCCTCTCAAAAGTTTCGGGGGCGATTGGGAACTTCGTGCGTAACTATCCGGGTATCCAGGCTACGGATGACATAGATTGGCTTGAACCTTGGTTTCGCGAACGTGTAAATAAATACTTCACCGAAACACTCTCTTCCTCAGATGAGATTCAGTTGCCTGCCCCATCTCCTACCCCCGCGCAAGGAGAGTTACTAGCACAGCCTATTCGTCTTGTTTCTATCCAGCCCCATTACTTCCGAGGTTTTCGTGAAACTCCGCAGCCTATTCGTCTGGATGGAGACCTCGTGGTTATTGATGGGCGAAATACTTCGGGAAAAACAAGTTTGGCAGAGGCTCTGGAGTGGCTGTTTACCGGGTGCCTATCGCGGCGCGAAAGCATGGAATTGGGGAGTCCCCACGAACTCGAGAATTGCGTCAGCAATCAGTTCCGTCCAGATGATGATAAGACCTGGGTCAGCGGAATGTTTGTATCACTGGAGACAGGTGAAACGGAGACTTTCACCTTGCATCGTGTCCTGAAAGAGGACTACGGCACCACGATCGCTTCTAGATGTATCTCCGCTCTTTTCTTGAACGACAAAGAGCTAACCGCTCATGAGGAACATGAGGCACTGGACAGGTTTTTTGCATCAGTGCCTCCTCTCCTTATGCAACATACCCTACGTCTCTTTGTCGAAAATAATCCCAAAAAACGCCGGCAGTACTTTGAGCGTCTACTGCATTTGGACGAGCTGACGTCCCTCATTAGCAAAGCAGTAATAGGCGATACCCAGATGGACGAGTTTCCTAGCCCCACCAACAGTGTGGCCCTCAAAACCTGGGACGCACTTGGAGCGATGGTACAAGCAGACTCAGCCCAGAGAGCCTACAAACAAACCTCACGATCGGAAGAGAGCGATCTTCATACCCGCATAACTCGTGCTCTGTCCACAATCGCTCGCCGCGAGTTCTCTGGGATTGTTAGTGAAACAAGCCAGTTTGAAGAAATCGGAGTAACCTTAACCCGCGAGCAGAGTAGGTCTCGACAGAGGTCTTTTCCCCTCCTCGCTCAGTTGAAGCCCCAAAGACAAATTCTGGACGACCAATATCAGCGCTCCTATAATGCCAAAGAAGCAACCGACGCAAGTACTAACGTCCGGCAAGCGTGGCAGAGCTACGAGGCGGCAAAGGAAGCGGCACGATTAATCGGAAGCAACCGGCTCGCCGTCTCCCGCGCACTCAATATTCTTTTGGAAGAGAATGTCATCCAGCGCGAGGCTGACACGCAGACATGCCCGATCTGCGCTTACGAAGAAGCTAAAACACTCGCCGCAAACCGGATTAGGGAGATAGAGGGCTGGATTCCTACTCAAGAAGCGGAAGCAGTAGCACGTCAAGCCCTGCAGCAAGCAATGGGCTCATTATTAGAGGTAGTGAGGAAGGCTGTTCTGGAATATGACGAACTCATGCCAGCACTTCCCTCAACATCAGACTTCAAAGAAGCGCTGAAGGAAACGGGTGAGGAGTTACAACAGGCTGTCCAGGGACTCCGGAAAGCTAGGGAAGAAGACGATCTCAAGTTGGGGGGACCGGTCTCTCAAGCTAGAGAGTTACTTACCAAGACTTCCGCGGTTCCAGCCAGCGGCGAGGAATGCGAAGCATATGTAAATCAATGCGTCCAGATAATTGCCGGTATGGATAATATGCTGCCGACAGCTCAGCGATATAGAGATGCTCTTCAAGTCGTTGAGGTGGCTGTAGGAGCAGCAGCGAGCGTTGATCCGGCGTACCGACTGCGAGCGGCTTGGCTGGCTTGCTTCGAGAACGTCACTGCGATAGTAGCAGATCTCCGGTGGGAGCAGGCAAAACGTCATGCTCAGAAGGACCTGGAACGCATCCGGGACGCCCTCATGGAATACCGCAATCAGTTCCTGGAGTCTAGGCGAACCTCCTTTAACCAGGGCATAGACTCGGTCTGGAAGGCACTCCGTGGAGACCAGTACTCGTCATTCAGCAAGTTGCATATTCCCCCACCGAGCGGAAGAGGTTTCCCGGTTGAGATCGAGATCAAGGCAGTACTGAACGACGGCCAGCAGCAGAAGGAAGTAGACGCACTTAGAGTATTCAGCGAATCTCAAGTGAATGCTCTTGGGATTGCCGCTTTTGTGACTCGCTCCAAGTTGCTCGGGCACAAAATGCTCATCTTCGACGATCCTGTCCAGTCTATGGATGAAGAGCACTTTAAGACTTTCGCACAAGATGTGCTCACGCACGTGTTGACTGAAGGTTTCCAAGTAGTCCTTCTTACCCACAATGATATGTTTGCTAGAGACGTGAGTCACTGTCACTACGATCACCCCGGCTACGTCACAATGTCGCTCCGTCTTTCCAGACGAGAGGGTTGCGTTGTCGAAGAAGGGAACAGGCGTTTCTCAGAAAGGCTCAAGCTGGCGGGAAATAAGATAGACGAAGGAAAACTGACTGAGGCATGGAAATTGATACGTATCGCCGTCGAGAGACTGTATACAGTTGTATACACAAAGTACGGTCCAGCGGACTTCAACCCAGATAACTGGCGGGATCAGGGTACAGAATATATGTGGAATAGCGGTGTTGGTACTGTAATCGAGGCGAAAGCTCCAGGGATAGGCATTAAACTCAAGGACATCCTTGATATGAGCGTTTCCGGTGGTCACGACAAACCACCAAGAGGAGAAACGGATCTGCGAAGGAGCATCCAACTCCTGAAAAGCCTTCCGGGCATATTGCAAGTTGGCGGATAAGAGCGCTGCAGATTCAGAAGGTGAAGAAGCTAAGTCTTGGCTTCATGCTGAACATAAGCTTATTTAGTTACCTCAGTAATAAAAAAGTTCCTTTTCCACTTTACCTTAGCACGCGTAACCTATAGGTGTGAAATTTAGCGGATCTTTTTACGAGTATATTGCATACGAAGGTATGAATAATCCTCGTCTCATTGCACATTCTGGCGAATCATGTAATAGAAAGCTGATAAAAGAGTTGCTCTACAGGAGATATTCACGGATTAAGCCGAAGTAAATACATTGATTTCAAAATTACGTAAGTTATATAATCACGTATAAACAAATAGATATTCAGGGTATCTACTGACTACTCCAGAAGCAATTATAGTAATATGCTAACCTTAAAACCGACCAATTACATAGGCAGGTTATGAGAACTATCCATAAGCTGTTAATATTATTGGATATATATGTATAGCATATGCGGGTCTGACCTCAGGGATTATACGCGTAATAATTCTTAACAGGAGGATGATTATTCATGCCCGACCGAAGAAGCGAGGATGCTACTGAGATAATGAATCAATCCAGGATTAAGCCGGATAAAACATGTTTAAGGACAGTCGGTCTTAGTGGTTTGATTTCCGGTGGAGCTGAAGGGATGGTTGATGTTAAAGATGGCAAAATTGTCCGGATCAGGCCATTGCACTACGACTGGAAATATGATGAAAAGCATTTGAATCCCTGGAAGCTTGAGAAAAATGGAAAAACTCTGCAACCGCTCATGAAATCTTTGCCTGGTACTTTTTCACTGGCCTACAAAAAGCGAGTATATTCTCCCAATAGAATTAAGTATCCCTTGAAGAGGGTTGACTGGGACCCCAATGGTGAGAGAAATCCACAGAACCGGGGCAAGAGCAAATACAAGAGAATCTCATGGGATGAGGCTACTGATATTATAGCTGGCGAAATAAAGAGAATACACAAGGAATACGGGCCGCTGGCGGTGCTTGCCCAGGCAGATGGACACGGGGAGTGCAAGCTGGTGCAGGGCCCTCACGGCATGTCAACGCTGCTTCTTAGTAAGATGGGAGGGTGGACACAGCAAATCAGGAATGCCGACAGCTGGGAAGGGTGGTACTACGGTGCCATGCATGTATGGGGTACCGGATTTGTTGGTCATCTAATTCCGGGGGATAACATTGTCAAGGATGTTACCGAGAACTGCGATATGCTCCTGGTCTGGGGAGGCGACCCGGAAACAACAACATGGGGGTTCAGAGGACAGTTCGCCAGCCGCCTACTATATTACTGGACAGAGATAGGCCTTAAACAGGTGTATATCTGCCCCGAACTGAACTACGCTGCCGCTATTCATGCAGATAAGTGGATACCGATACTGCCCAATACGGATGCAGCGTTGCAACTGGCGATAGCTTATATATGGATTACCGAAGGGGCCTATGATAAGGACTATGTAGCCACCCACACCGTTGGCTTTGATAAATTTACAGACTACGTTTCAGGCAGGGAAGACGGGGTTGCCAAGACGCCTGAGTGGGCCTCACCCAAGTGTGGCGTTCCAGAATGGACAATAAAGGCGCTGGCGAGGGAGTTTGCCGCCAAGACGACGTCAGTAGGACACTATTTTGGCGGCGGTTACATCCGGGGGCCATTCTCACACGAGCCTGCCCGGCTGGAAGGCGTACTGCTGGCCATGCAGGGGCTGGGCAAGCCCGGAGTGCACCAGTGCTGTATAACACATATCGGCATGCCCAGAAGTAAGATACCAAAAAGTTCGCGTTATAATTTCCAGGCATTAGCCGGTGATCTTTCTTTTACTGACCGGATACTACAGCCCCAGGGTGGCGGCTGCCGTGCCAGCCAGAAACAGTTTTTCCCGAAGACCCTCTTCCATGAGGCTATTCTTAATCCGCCAGTCACTTTCTGGGGTAAGAGCGAATGCATGGCACCGGTTGAAAACCAGTTTGTAAAATACACGTATCCGGCACCTGAAGAAGAAGGTGGTACGGAAGTACACATGATATGGACTGATAACCCCTGCCTGACTACCTGCTGGAATTTCGGGCATAAACTGGCGGAAGCCTACCGAAGCCCGAAGATAGAGTTCATTATCACCCAGCACCCGTGGCTTGAAAATGATACCATGTTCGCTGATATCATCCTGCCGATATGTACCTTATATGAGGTAGATGACATCATGTCAAACTGCCTGGGAGGCGTACAATTCAGCAATGCATTGCTCCAGAGGCAGGCTATCAAACCTATTGGTGAATCCATGAGTGACTATGAAGCAGTTCTCGAAGTAGCTGAGAAGCTGGGGAAGTATGAGGAGGTTACCGGGGGCAAGAGTGTAGAGGACTGGCTTAAGTTTGCTTATGAAGGTATGGGACTGCCGGAATGTATTAGCTGGGAAGACTTCAAAGAGAAGCAATACTACGTCTTCCCTACTGCCCCGGATTGGGAAAATGACCCCCCGGGCTTGAGGAAGTTCTATGAAGACCCTGAAAACAATCCTTTAGAAACGCCATCTGGTAAGCTGGAGATATATTCGGAGAGGTTGGCTAAGCACTTCCCCGATGATAAGGAAAGGCAGCCGATACCAAAGTGGGTTGAAAGCAGTGAAACCCATGATGAAAGAATTTCCAGTGAACGGGCCAGGAAGTACCCTCTGCTCCAGATGTCCAACCACGGTCGATGGAGAATGCATGCCCAGTGTGATGACATAACTTGGACAAGGGAAATCGTAACCTGTAAGGTTAGGGGGCCAGATGGCTATATGTACGAGCCTCTCTGGATACACCCCTCAACCGCTGAAGCGAGAGGCATCAAGGACGGAGACATTGTTAAGGCATACAATGAGAGGGGAGTCGTCCTCTGCGGCGCCCGGGTCTGGGAAAGAATCATGCCTGGAGTATCGTACGTGGACCACGGCTCCAGGGTTGACTGGATAATACCGGGAGAGCTTGACCGCGGTGGCGCTATTAACCTCATATCTCCCATTGGAATCGTCTCCAAGCATTGCCCAGGTATGGCAACGAGTGGTTACCTGGTTGAAGTTGAAAAGGTAAGCATGGCTCAAATGGAAGAGTGGAGAAAACAATATCCTGAAGCTTTTGAAAGAGAATATGACCCGGCTTCAGGGCTGCGCTTCAACGCCTGGGTTGAAAGAGGTGACACATTCAATCAGTAATGAGAAAGATGTTGATATAGGAGATACCATTGTTTCGGTTAACCTCACCTGAAAGTTGGTCTAGCCATAATATTTTCTATTAAACAATCGCTTGTTTTGTTCAATTCGTAGGTCATTCAACAAAGATATATATACTTGACAAGACTATTAAATGATGGTAATGTAATGATGGCTCCGGAGAATCGGAGCCGCAGGTATTTTTAAAAGGTTGTCAACCTGATTTTTTTAGTCATGTCAACCTGATTGTTTAAAAAATGAAGAAATTATAGACCGATTCCAGCCTCAAAGATGCCCTGAAATCCGGAAAAATGTCAGCATTATCTTTTAATCAGGTGCTCTCCATTCTTTCAAATCAAATCGCAGCATCGGAAAAAACGCTCGCCATTGTCCCCATGTAACTTTTCTAAAAGCCACTAATTTACAATTCGAGGAAGGCTTCTACCCCTAATGTGGAAAATCACATTTGTTGCAGCCGATGGGACTCAAACTCACAACCCCTAAGGCGTCACGGAAAATTCCAAAAAAGTTTGGATTTCACGGTGTGGAATAGTTTTGCTTGGTAGACCGTACAGGTCTCGAACCTGTGACACCCTGATTAAAAGATACAGGAGTATTGTCCCAACTAATTAATAATAGTACCTCTTAGTCTCTATGTGTCTGTGGTTTAGCCTCGTTTTGCACCTTTCAGTACCTAGTCATATTTCTTCGTATTCAGAAGCTCATTAGTAAAAATGTTAACAAATGATGAACACGAACCTCCGGTTTTATAGTCCTACTATTGACATAGAAGCAGGTCAAGCGTATACTTTGTAAAAATTGTAGGAAATGTAAGGTTTACACAATAACGAACTAGATAGTGATAATATTAAAAGGAGGGTAGCAAATGAAATCTCAAAAACTACAAGAGCTAGTCAAGCAAATCTTTAGCAATGAAAAAACCAAACATCAATTCATGTCAGACCCAGACAGCGTTCTCTCCCAATACGATTTAACAGAGCAGGAAAAAAAAGCGGTGTTGAACACCCATTCCAAACTGGGACTGGTAACCTCTGATTCTCCGCAATTAGAAGCGGCTCTCAAGCCAACATTCACTTGGATGTCTCCTATTCCATAAATTATTTATATCTGATTATGCCGTAATGCAACTTGAAAGACAGGCTGAGCTTCTCAAATACGAGATAGAGGCATGTCTGACTCCTTTGTCTAGCGTTAACCCTTTATTTCATCTTGTCCAAGAGCCTCTGATTCAATCTAATAAAGCTGAAGATGATAGAAGTCCATGCAGCAATCTCTGGTCTTTATTGCCATTGATAGTATGCGAGGCTATTTCCGGACAGTGTGAACATGCTCTGCCTGCTGCTGCAGCTCTTCAATTCTTTAAGGCTGCCGCTGAAGTATTTGATGATATTGAAGATGCAGATTCTTCGAAGTCATTATCAACTAAATACGGTTCTGCTATAGCTACGAATCTGGCCACGACTCTTCTCATCCTAGCAGAAAAAGCAGTCACACGGCTCAAGGGAAAAGGTATAGAAGACTCTGATATCATCCAAGTAATGGATACAATAAACTCATTCTATATCACCGCTTGTATTGGGCAGCATTATGACTTGTCCCTTCCACCAGACACAACTATCACGGAGGAGGCTTACCTTGAAATAGCAGACATGAAATCCGCTTCTACCGTGGAATGTGCGTGTCATATCGGGGCCTTGTTAGCTACTCCAAACCAGCAATTAGTTGCCACATTTACCACATTTGGTCATAACCTTGGCGTGGCAGGTCAAATAGCTAACGATATTCAGGGTATTATACAGGGGAGCGATATCGCAAAATGTAAAATTACATTGCCTGTGATTTATACTCTAACTCAAACAGATATAAAAACTAGGAATCAAATAAAATCTTTTTTCAGTAATCCTTCTGAAAATGCATCTGATGTGAAAGAAATCAGGGATTTATTGTTCCACTCTGGTGCAATCCACTACTCGATGATAAAGGTGGTACTATTTAAACAAAAAGCATTAGATAGCCTCTCTAAAGCGTCAAAATCGGGAGCTAATATAGAAAAATTAAAGCTATTTTTGCAATAAATCCAAAAAGAAGCTAAATAAACCAACTCAATAATAGATGCTAAGAGTATGATAAAAAACCGTAGACGATGCATAATAATCCTGTTTTCTTTCATTGTCCTTAGCGCTCTAGCTGTCTCTATAATATTCTTTGCTCTGAGTATAGACAGACCCTATATTGGAGCAATACTAACTCTCGATGAACAAGGTTGGTCGGTTGTAAGCATAGATCCCAGTGGTTTGGCGACCCAGGCTGGAATAAGTATTGGAGACAAACCTATCGAAATCAACAATCAACCGGCGCAAGACTTCTTAAGGACATATGAAAAGGCTGGCACAGTATTTGGACTTCCAATTTCCAAGTTATCTGTAGTAGATGATACTGGTCAAGTCAAATTGGCAGATATTAAAAATAGCCATCCGTCTTCACAGCATTTAGTCGAGTTAACCATATTATTCTTTGTCTGTCTCGTATTCTGGATTGTCGGATTCTATGTTCTTTTTAAAAAACCTTGGCACACTCCCGCTCTACTACTATGCCTATGTGGGGCAATTTTCGGATTAGCTATCAGTGCCGGTATAGCAACAGAAACTGCAATTCCCTCAGCACTTCATTTTCAAGTTGCTGCCGCTATTATTGGACCATGGCTGCTCTTACACTTTTTCCTCGTCTTACCTGAGGAAAGAATTTGGGTTCGTAATAATCACCTTATATATCTGATTTATCTCCCACCAGCTATCACACTTATACTATATCCTATTATCGGCTACGCTGATGGACAGCCGCTACCATGGTTTCGTTCTTTTAGATTGCTTGAATATGGTGCCGGATTTACAGCGATAGCTGGAGTCGTAATATTTAACTACTTTCGCGCGGTTTCCATTAGAACACGACAACAAATGAAAATAGTGTTAATCAGTTGTCTGGCCGCTCTGGTTCCATTCTTGCTTTTATACATAATACCTGAAGCAATAGAGGAACGAACAATCTTACCAGCAGGATTTAATATCGTATTTATGGCTTTCATACCACTTGGGATGGGATATGCAGTCACAACCCAGAAATTAATGGACATTGATGTTGTCATTAGACGAGGTGTTGTTTACGGGTTAATTACAGTAATAATGGCAGGCATTCTGTCGGTCGCCTTTTTCTTCGTTGCAGCTAATCACACGTCAGTTATAATGCCAGTGCATATTATAACAGCTCTAGTTTTAGGAGGAGTGGCAGCCGCTCTTTTCGGGCCAATTAAAAAGTGGATTGAAAAACTGATAGACAGGCTCTTCTACAAAGACAGATACGATTATAGACAAATAATTGAAATTCTTAGTAAATCCTTGAGCTCAGTTAAGGATTTGAATGACGTGTCACGCGTCATAGTTGGAACTTTAGTTAACGCATTAAATTTAGAAGGTTGTTGTCTGTTTGTTAAGACACAATCTAATAATTACGAAGTTGTCGCAGCTCAAGGCATATTTGTTAATGTAGAAAAGCAGAGAATATTATCTAAATTGATATCGCTTAGATACCAAGAATTTAATTTTCCTAATTCAGCGTCAAGTGCTGATCCCGACCTTGAATTTATAATCCCTCTTATAGCAGCAGATAAAGAGGTTGGAATTCTATGTATATCACCAAAGGTTTCAAGGCAGAAATTCTCATCTGCTGATATATATCTAATACAGGGCATAGCATCCACAGCGTCCATTACACTACATAGTGCTGCACTCGTTAGAGACGTAAGCCTTCGGGATAATTTCGTTTCTATCGCTTCACATGAACTCCGAACACCAATGAGCACCATTATGGGTTATACCGAGCTACTTTTAAAACGTGATCCACCTGATACTACTCGAAAGCAGTGGCTTGAGAATATTATGAATAGTGGAAATAGTATTAATATAATGGTGGATGACCTGTTAAATGTAACCCGTATTCAATCCGGCAAAATTAGTATGTTAATCGAGGAAGTGGAGTTATCCAAGTTATTTGATGAGAGGTTAGCCTTCATACAAGATACCACCAGTAAGCACGAATTTATTATTAATATAGAACCTAACCTACCCGCTGCTCTAGTTGATCGTGATAAGTTCGGTCATGTTATCGATAACTTATTGAGTAATGCTGTCAAGTACAGCCCTGGTGGAGGACGTATTACTATCTCAGCTTATTATGATACACAACAAAATCACATATTAGTGAGCGTTGCTGATGAAGGTATTGGAATCAGTTCTGAAGATAAAAATACGCTTTTTACAACCTTTCACCGTATACAGCGGCCTGAAACTCAAGGTATAAGAGGAAGTGGTCTGGGTCTATATATTGCGAAGGAATGGACAGAAGCCATAGGCGGTGAAATCTGGGTGGAAAGCGAACTGAACAAAGGTTCAACGTTCTTTGTTTCAATTCCAACAAAAGCTTCAAACAGACTAGATGTGAAAAGCGATAGATAATCCGGTAGGTGTATGTGTCAAGAAAAATACTAGTAGTAGAAGATGATGAGTCTCTTCTTCAATTACTCTCAACAGTATTTAGCCTGGAGAATTATGAGGTTTTTTCCGCCGTTGATGGTGAAGAGGCGCTTAGGATTGCAAGAGAAGAAAGTCCTGAGATAATACTATTAGATGCACAGTTACCAAAAACGGATGGTTATGAGGTATGCAAGCTAATAAAGTCAAATGCGAACATGAAAAACATCAAAGTGATAATGCTAAGTGGTATGAAATATGACTATGCATTTAGTGAAGCAAGGAAAGTAGGAGCGGATGCTTTTATTAAAAAGCCTTTCAGTCCAACTTTATTAGTAGAAAAAGTGAAAGAACTTCTTAGAAGTGATAAACAAGGCGAATTTGGCGATAGAAGTGATTAGTAGGTAGAGGATGACTATCTTCGGGCGTGAAAGTCAATAAATCATGATAATTAAATATATAATTGAGCCTCAGTTGTTACTTCTCAATACCAATTCTAAGCGTATAAGTACCATATACGCACACGTCTATGTTTTGAAGGTATCATAGCCACCATAAAAAGGTTCGCTGAATATTACGCCTGAAGCATAGGCGTGGAGTCATTAAGCTAAAAAGGAACGACTATTGTTTGATCTCCTGAGAATTCCCCTCCCTTACTGGGTGCTTCTGGTAGTAGATCGATTTTCCCAATAATTTGAATACACTCCACTCAGTAATTAATTTCTTATTAGGCGGAGTAAATTCGCTTACTATTCTGAGTGTTGACAAAGCTCCCTAATACAGCTACATTAAAAATCGCTTGTTTAACTTCTTATTGCCGATTAGGAAATATGCCAGGGAGCAAGTAATTGCCATTAAACGAGAGAGATTATTATAAAGACAAATCTGAAGGCTCTCAACAGCCAAGAGGTTCGTCATCGGGAAATTGGTCGGGGTGTTTAGTCTTCGTGATTGTCGCAATAATAGTATGGATTGTGTTAGGTGCAAGGGACTGTGATGTTCAAGACGATACCACCACCATTAGCCCCCCCACGACCCCGGCACCATCTCCAGAACCAGCGCCATCACCACCGTTACCGGAACCGGCACCTGTTCCCACTCCTTCTGTTAAAGAACTAAAAGTCCACTTTATTGACGTTGGCCAAGGAGATTCTATCCTGGTTGACTTGGGAGAGACCGAGGTTTTAATTGATGGTGGGGACAGGGAACCTGGTATCGTCTCATATCTAAAAGAGCATGTTGATGGACCTCTCGAAGTAATGGTAGCAACTCACCCTCATGCTGACCATATAGGTGGACTTATTGAAGTTTTAGAAACCTTTGACGTAGAGGAAATTTGGCATAACGGTGATACGAGTACCTCTAAGACATACGAAGATTTTATGAATTGTGTCGATTCTGAGGGAGCAGAAGTCCATATAGCGCGGCTGCATAATATCATTAAAGCGAGTGCTCTCTCTTTTTATGTGCATCATCCTGCCGATTTAGAGGGCACTCAAAATAATAATTCCATTGTTTTACACCTTGGTTTTGGAGAAACTGATTTCCTCTTTACCGGTGACGTGGAGCAGGAAGCAGAAGGAGCCATGATGATGCTTAGCTCAGTTCGTTTGCCCGAGGTTGAGATTTTAAAAGTCGGACACCATGGCTCGAGAACAGCTTCATCAGAAGATTTTATCGCGATAACTAAGCCGGCCGTGGCTATTTACATGGCGGGTAAAGACAATAGGTATGGTCACCCTCATATAGAGGCGATAGAGACTCTTAGAACAATTGGAGCGGAGATATACGGTACTGATAATTATGGCACTATCGTTGTTAGTACGGAAGGAAAGACTTATACACTGCGTTCTGAAAAGAACAGTATTCCCGATACGATAAGAACATCCTCTTCTCCCGAGTCAACTTCACAACTAGCCCCTGAACCCATACCACCTTCGGAAGAAACCGCTACTCCGGCAGTCCAATTACCTACAGAAATCGTAGAAATAAGTGAACCTAATGTACTAATTACTAGAGATTATAAATGGATATATCAGGGTGAATGGAGTTGGACGGGAGAAATACCTCTATTTTTATATGAATACTATCAAAAAATACCACGACCTCCCACCAAGAATTACTCAGTTTATGTAACTCATCCACTAGACGACCCATACATAGACCTACTTGTTGAGAAGATAAAAAAAGCTGCACAACAAGAGGGATACACTGAGTTTCAAAACGTCGAGTTTGCAGCAGCTTTTGTCCAAAGCCTTCCTTATACTGCTGACTCTGTTACTACTCCCTTTGACGAATATCCTAGGTATCCAATTGAAACGCTGGTGGATAACGGTGGTGATTGTGAGGATACCTCTATTCTATTAGCATCGATAATTGATAAGCTGGGTTACGGCACTGTCCTGATAATGTTGCCTAATCATGTTGGAGTGGGTGTGAAAGGTGGGGAAAATATCTATGGGTCATATTACGAATATAAAGGAAACAAGTATTATTATATCGAAACAACTGGTGAAGGGTGGAAAATAGGGAAGCTTCCCGATGCATATAAGGGTACTAAAGCTACTATTCGGCCGTTGGTTTCTGTACCCGTTCTCACTCACGAAGGAAGAATAGAAGGAAGCGGTTTTTTCGCTAAAGTGGAGATAACGGTCCGTAACGTGGGTACCGCCCCGGCCTATAATGTGACCGTTTTGGCGGGTTTTGATGCTGGTAACGGAATGGTATGGAACAGTAAGGAAAGCGAGCCAGCTACAATTGGAGTTGACCAGAAATTGACAGTTACACTTTACCTCAAGATACCGTTAGACAAACATACTCGCCTAGTAGTGCAGATAGGTATGGATAATGTTCTGGTGGAAGAAAGTTATTCTGATTGGTTTGATACGTAATAATTATTTTTGGTGTATTAATTGAAAGAAATTCTTCTCTTCCTCTTCCTTTTGTCCCTTGATCCTGGAGGTCTCCCGAGCTTCTTCCCCTGCGCCACGACTCTCGCCAACCCGGCCTTAGTCCTCTCTGAGAGGCGCTTTGACTCCATCCGTGCAACCCACACCACGCAACGGCCATACAGGAGCTCCCCAAGCTTACCAGGAGCCTCTGTCCAGCTCTCTTGGTATGATAATACCCTTACCCCACAGATTTTCAACCTGTTAACCAGGGACAGTATGGCCAGGGGCTCCTCCCGGGATAACCGATTGAGAGCCGATACCAGCGCTGATATTTATATTAGCTGTCAACATAGAGGTAGACCTGAGTATTAGCACGAGTAATGATCGACATACGCTTTTGTCCGACTTAAGGCTATATCAATATATTAATAATAATGCTTTACCGTCGGCACACATGAATGAAGCCCTGAGGCAAGTAGCTATAGGTGAGGCAGGACTCGGTGAAGTATGGCAGGAGCTTATGGTGCCAGTGGGGTGGCTGGTCGGCTGCTCCGTCCTAGCTGTTAAGTTTTTCAGGTGGGAATAGGGAGATAAATAGATGAGCAATAATCTGTCATCCCAGAAATGGGAGAATATCCTTTAGAGTACGCTCATGACCATCCTGTGTATTATCTGCTTTCCGGTCAATCCTCTCGTCTTGACAGGTGTCATACAAGTGGAACAATACCCGGCATTAACCGTTATTGGTTGGTTGGTCTGGGCATTTGGCATGGTTCTGGTCATGGCTCCCATAGTCATGTTCCCAAGACGTGCTGGTGTCCCTAGGGGAAAGTCATTTGTCCATTCCACTCGACTGGTGGATACGGGCATATATGCCATTGTCAGGCACCCGCAATACACCGGCGGCATCTACGCAATTTTCCTGACCACTATCCTATGGTATCCACACTGGCTATTCGGGGTGCTCGGTGTGTTGGGTACAGTGGTTATCTACATGAGTTGTCGAGAGGAAGACCAGCGCATGATAGAAAAGTTTGGTGATGATTATAGAGCCTACATAAAAAGGGTGCCTAAGATGAATTTCGTCTTGGGACTTATGAGGCTGATATATCAGAAGTCAAATCAGCACAGTATACAGTAACAAATATTTTGTTGAGTCACTTTTAAGTATATTGTGACCTTTGAAGAATTCCAGATTAACTGCATGGTCGTGTAATCAATCTCAACAAGAAAGAGACACTTCCAAGTAAGCTTGCGTCTTTTCATATTCCCGTGGAATAATCAGTATTGGCGATGCGATGCTGGTTCTCTGAGGGGTTATACAAGTGAAAATGGCGAAGATAATTCCTCGGGTGCATGTTAAAAACCATTCAGGTTGTGGGCCTGCCGTCGATTTGTCAGATTGATGTGAGGTTGAAGGCATTCCATAATTACTGTTATACTTGTTTTATTCCTGTAGCACGTTCAAGGCTGCCAGGCAGTTGTCGTACAAAATCCGTAAGAGAGTACCATTGAATGGGTGTTGCCTTTCGGAATGCTAACAGATAACAAGTCAGTGAATTGAGAGGGGGAACCATGGCGCTGGAAATACGTCCTGCTAAGGCAGAAGAAATGGAGGAATTTAATCGTGTCGTGCGCACTGCCTTCGTCTCACCAGCGGAGCATACCGTCAAGATGCCGGTTGAATGGACTCTCTGTGCCTTTGATGATGGCAGGCTGGCGACTTCGTATGCAGCCTGGCCGCTTACCATGCAACTGGATGGTGCCAGCGCGTCCGTTGCCGGGGTTACCATGGTGGGCACGCTGCCCATCTATCGGCGCCGGGGTTACCTGCGTAAAGTAACTGAAGCGCATTTTAACCTGCTCCATGAGCGGGGAGAGCAGCCAATCGCAGCCCTTAACGCCTCCATGGCGGCTATATACCAGCGCTATGACTATGCGGTGGTATCTACCAGGAATTCCTATACAACAGAACCTCGCTATCTGCGGTTCTCGTCGGCCCGCACGGTTTCGGGTGAATTCCATGAGGCAAACGACGGAGATATGAGTCTGCTATTAGAGCTCTATCACCGTTTCGGGGTGCCGAAAACCGGATATCTGCATCGTAACGAGGCTATGGAGGCAGCCCCGGGTACTCCCTTTACAGTGCTTACCTTTCCACCATCACCCGGTCTGGTAGCCAGGGTGGTATACCGGGAGGCCGGGGAACCTCTGGGCTACGTGATATACAGCGTCGAGCGCGATGACAGGCCGGGGCGTTCTATGGGACAGCGCCTGATTATACGTGACCTTATCTGGCTTACGGCATCAACTTACCAGGCAATATGGGAATATCTGGCTAATATGGACCTTGTGAATGAAATCAGCTGGGGTCGAGTCCCTTCTGACGACCCGCTGCCGCACATATTGCTTGAACCGCGGATGCTCAATATGACTTCTGGTGATGGCATGATGGGTCGGATTATAGATGTTGAAAAGGCTCTCCCCAGGCGCCACTATTCTGAAGAGGGCATCCTTGCTTTCGAAATTATCGATGACATGTGTCCCTGGAATAGCGGAAGGTGGAGAATGGAGGTATCGGCTGCCGGGGCCGATATCGGCCGTACAAATAAGGAACCACAACTGGTAATGCCGGTCTCTACTCTGGCGATGCTAGTGTTCGGCCAGATAAGTCCCACCGAGGCAGCACGTATGGCACGCCTCGATGTTAACGATAATGGTGCTCTCTCGATATGGGACAAGGTGATGAGTACCGCTTATCGACCATTCTGCGCCGACATGTTCTAGGCTTTTTAGGCTATCAAGGCGTTATAACAAGGTCTCCGGGTTTATATTGCGTATGGTTACAGCCGGTTCAAGCTGCTGACCCCGGCGTGCTCAGAGTCTGGTACATCTTGTGGTAGAGTCCCTGTTTTGCCAGGAGTTCTCTGTGAGAGCCTTCTTCGACAATCCTTCCCTGGTCGAGGACTATAATACGGTCGGCATTGGTCACCGTGGAAAGCCGGTGAGCGATGGTCAGGCAGGTACGCCCTTTGGTAAGTCGGCGTAGTGCCCTCTGCATAATGCGCTCGGTATTCGTATCCACATTGGAAGTGGCTTCATCAAGTATCAGGATGTGCGGGTCAGCCAGTATGGCCCGTGCCAGACATATCAGCTGGCGCTGGCCGGCGCTGAGATTTCCGCCTCTCTGCCCGACAGGTGTTTCGTAGCCGTGTTCAAGTCGGTTGATAAAGTTGTGAGCGCCGACGGTTTTAGCTACCTCGATAATTTCATCGCGGCTGGCCTCGGTTTTACCATATCTTATGTTTTCCTCAATTGTGCCGGAAAAGAGCAAGGGGGTCTGAGGTACAATGCCGATTTGCTGCCTTAATGACTGCTGGGTAACAGACTGTACGTTATGGCCGTCCACGGTCACCTCACCCCTTTCCACCTCGTAGAAGCGGGAGGCGAGATTTACCAGGCTGCTCTTACCGGAGCCGGTCTGTCCCACGATGGCCACCGTCTCACCTGGCTTAACACTGAGGTCAATATCGTGGAGGACATCCTTGTCTGGCTCGTAGCCGAAGTTCACATGCTGAAATCGTATCTCTCCTTTCACCGGAGGCAGCTTGATAGCACCGGGTTTGTCCTGGATTTTGGGTTCGATGTCAAGCATCTCGAAGATACGTGCCCCGGAGGCCATCGCCCGTTGTAGCATCGTGTACTGCATAGCAAGCTCCAGGACAGGTTCGAAGAAACGTTGAATGTAAAGCAGGAAGCTCAGGAGGAAGCCGGCACTCATGGCACCATCCAGCACCTCAAAGCCGCCGATGACAATAACAATGGCAAAGGCGACACCGGTGAGTATATTTACCAGTGGCATAATAAGCGCCTCCAGCTTGACGGCGGTCACATTGGCATTAAGGTGCGCCCGGTTAACCTCATCAAACTGCTCGTAATTTTCTTCTTCGCGGGAAAGGCTCTGCACGACCCGCACACCGGCCATATCTTCCTGGAGCTGGGAGTTGACCGTAGCGATTGCCCTGCGCACGCCGATGAAAGCCCGCCGGGCATATTTTTGCCACACGAATAAGGCAATGGCCATTACCGGCACTACCGTTAGTGTAATTAACGCCAGCCTGGCGTTAATGGTAATCATAATGATAGCGATGCCTACGAGTGTCAGTAAACTCGTCAGGAGGGCGAATATACCCTGGGTCAGGAGTTCCTGTAGCTGCTGTACGTCATTCTGCACCCGGGACATGAGCTTGCCGACTTTACTGCGGTCGAAGAAACTCATGGAAAGCCGGTGCAGATGGTCAAACATCTGGGTACGCATTCTAAATATAATAGACTGTCCGGCGTAGGACAGGTACAGGGTTTCCAGGTACTGCCCGCCCCACATTGCCAGTGCGGCCACAATGAAGATAATGGCTGTTATGGTAAGGGCGTTGAAGTCTCCATTTATAACATAGTCCGTAGCGACGCCTACCAGGTAGGGTAGAGCCAGGGTGGCGAGGGTGCGTATCACAATGCCGCACGCCCCGATGCCTAACCAGCCTTTCACAGGTACCAGATATCTGGGCAGTCTCGCGGCAACCCGGTTGTCATATACTTTGCCCAGCACCTCGTCGTCGAAGGTGCCGCCGCGCTGGTGAGGGGGTCCTCCCGGACCTCCATGAAACATGTTTACTCCTCCGCCGAGCTTTCTTCGGTCTCCTGGTTAATCATCAGCTGTGATTCGTATATTTCCTTATAAACGCCGCTCTTGGCAATCAGTTCTTCGTGTTTGCCCTGCTCCACGAGTTCGCCGTCCTGAAACATCAGGATAACATCGGCATTCTGGATAAGGGGCAGGCGGTGAGTGATGACAAAGGTAGTTCTCCCCTTGATAAGCCTGTCCATAGCCTGACGGATAAGTTTCTCCGTTTCCGAATCCACACTGGCCGTTGAGTCATCCAGGATAAGGATGCCGGGATTCACAAGCAGGGTACGGGCTATGGCCAGCCGCTGTTTCTCCCCGCCCGAGAGAGTATCGCCACGTTCCCCTACCCAGGTATTATAGCCATCGGGCAGTGACTGGATGAAGTCATGAAGGTAAGCTGCCTTGGCTACTTCGACTATTTGCTCCATACTGGCGTCTACATCACCATAGGCAATGTTCTCGCGGATGGTAGAGGAAAACAGGAAGACATCCTGCTGTGCAGCCACCACGTTCTTACGCAATGATGACAGGGTGACGTCACGGATATCAACGCCATCCATAGTGATTTTACCGCTGCTGACGTCATAAAATCTGGCAAGGAGGTTGGCTACGGTGCTCTTGCCGCTGCCCGAACCGCCCAGCAAGGCCACCAGCTGCCCCGGCTGCACATCGAAGCTGACATTGTTCAGGGCAGGGCTGATATTATCGTAGCTGAAGCTGACATTCTGGAAAGAGACCTGGCCTTTGACCTTGCCCAGTTCTATAGCATCTGGTTTCTCCGTAACCTTCGATTCGGTATCCAGTATCTCCAGAATACGCTGGCCGGCGGATATAGTACGAGAATAAAGGTTGACTATCATGCCCAACCGGCGTATGGGCATCATCAGCAGGCCCAGATAAAGGATAAACTGTGTAATCTCGCCTACGGTCATCTGGCCGGCAATGACCTGACGTCCGCCGTACCAGAGGATAACGGCCGTCGGTATGCTGATTAAAAATACCATGGTAGGCATATTGAAAGCCAGCAAACGGGCGGCATTCATCTGTTCATCGTAAAGTGAAGTTGCCTGAGTGGAGAACTTCTGGCTCTCCTCCTTCTGGCGTGAGAAAGCTTTGACCACGCCGACACCGGCGAGACTCTCCTCAAGCGTGGTGCCCATGAAGCCCAGCATGGCTTGAACTCTAAGCCAGATGGGACGGATACGTCGGCCGAAGCTGGTGGCCAGCCACATCACCGGAATTACGAAGAAAATAGTAAACAGCGCGAGTTTCCAGTCTATGGCCAGTAGCATATAGGCCACACCGAGAACCATTAAAAACACCTGGACCATACCGAGCAATCCCATGGCGAAGAACATACGTGTGGCTTCGACATCAACCGTAGCCCGGGACATAAGCTGCCCGGTCTGGCTCCGGTCATGGAACTGAAAGCTCAGACGCTGCAGGCGGTCGTAGAGGGCATTACGTATATTATACGATGCTTTCTGGGACACGACTTCACTGAAATAGCGGTGCCCGTAGCCGGCGGCGCCCCTCAGGGCACCGGCAGCAATGACAACTACCGCGGCTATAATAAGAAAACTGCGGTCACCCGAGCCCAGTACGGTATCGATGCCTTCTCCTATCATGCGGGGTATAAGGATACCGAAGGCGGTGCCCAGGACAAGACATATAAAGGCCAGTAGCAGCGCGACCCAGTATTTCTGAACGAAACCGATTAATCTTAATATAGTTCTCATTTCACATTCGCCTGATGATAGCAAACCTGTATAAAAAGCCGGTAATTAACCTGGCTGATTTCATGGTAGTCTATATGTGGTCTTTTGAGATCTCCTCATAAGCACGGGAAAGGACCTGGCGTATATGAATCAGCTTTTCAATATCCGCTGTGCGGACATTATCTCTCAGTAAACAGGCAAGTTTTTCAAACTCTTCCATTGTCTTGCTTATATCGTCGATATTCTCGGGATTACACCAGTTCCTTATTTGACCTCTCATTCTCTCCTCGAATTCTTTCTGCTCATCCAGGAACTGACAGCCTGTCTCGGTGATAGTATAGACCCTCTTTCCATCCTGCTCGTTGGCGGTAATATATCCCATCTCTTCCAGCATCTGCAGCGTGGGATAAACCGTGCCCGGACTCGGTACGTAGAAGCTGTGGAAGCGCTCTTGCAGCGCCCGCATGATTTCGTATCCGTAGCTCGGTTTATCTTTCAGATAATGCAGAATGATGTATTTAAAGTCGCCCTTCTGGAACGGTCTTTCGTTTCTTGGCCTGGCAAAGAAAGGTGGTCTGTGGCTTTTATGGTATGTGTTGAACACGGCACTTACCTCTGAGCGATAGGATAACCCAGGACAAAACGATATATCGGTTCAGATTAATTATACCCATTTTAGGCATAAAAGTCAACGTCATTAAATTTATGGCCAATCTCTTGACAAAGCTCTAATATCCCCTTAAAGTTTTTATTGCCAGGGAAAAGGGGCTGGCCATCGTTATTTAATAGCCACACTGAGGACGGGCTGGTATAATTAGGTAAAAAGAAAGTGGTGTTATATGGGAGATGCGAAGATTCAACAGGTAAAAGATACCGCCATAAAGGTAAAGGAAAACGTTGAGCGTGTCATCGTGGGGAAGAGTGAGGTGGTGGAGCTGGCTATAGTCGCTTTACTCTGTGAGGGACATATTCTCATCGACGATGTTCCCGGACTGGGCAAGACGGTCCTGGCGAAGTCGCTGGCGAAGTCGCTGGGGTGCAGCTTTCGGCGTATTCAGTTTACTCCGGACCTTTTACCCTCGGATATCACCGGCACCTACGTCTTTAACCAGCGAACATCGGATTTCGAGTTCCGCCCGGGTCCGGTAATATCACAGATAGTGCTCGCAGATGAGATTAACCGGGCAACCCCGAGGACACAGTCGGCACTGCTGGAAGCGATGCAGGAACGGCAGGTCACTGCCGAGGGTGAGACCAAGCCGCTGCCACGGCCTTTTCTGGTATTAGCCACGCAGAACCCTATCGAGCTGGAGGGTACTTTCCCTCTACCTGAAGCCCAGCTTGACCGGTTCCTTTTAAAAATCAGGATAGGCTACCCAACGGTTGAGGATGACCACCTGATACTGTCCCGCTTTAAACGGTCCGACCCATTGGAGGAGCTATCGTCGGTAGTCTCGGCTGATGAACTCCTGCAAATGCAGGCGGCCTGCCGTGAAGTGCATGTTGCCGCTGACGTTGAGGACTATATTATTCGCCTTATTCACGCCACTCGCACGCACGAATCAGCCGAACTCGGGGCCAGTCCTCGGGCTATGCTGGCGCTTTACAATGCATCGCAAGCCCTCGCCGCAATCCGGGGCAGGGAGTTTGTGACCCCGGACGATATAAAATATATGGCTACTCCCGTACTCATCCATCGTATTATTACCAGGTCGGAGAGCCGGCTCCGTGGTCTGAAAGTGGAGCAGTTAATTAAAGAGATTGTGGATTCCGTATTTGTGCCGGTGGAAGAGGAAGTCGTCCCTGGAGAAGGATAGGCGATGCGGGGCGACTACTGGCTGTTCTTCGCCGTAATTATACTTATCATCAGCCTGGCACTGAACCAGGTGCCGCTTGTTTTAATTACCCTTCTTTTTTTGCTGACCGGCGGCGTGTCACGACTGTGGAACCGGTTCTGTCTTCACCGCGTTGAATACCGGCGTCACCTGAGCCGGAACCAGGTTTTTTCCGGTGAAGAGATAGTCTATGAGATAGAGGTAACCAACCGGAAGCCCCTGCCGTTGCCGTGGCTGCATATTGAAGACGAGTTGCCGAACAATGTAACCCTCCTTAAGGGCAAGGCCATCGCCACCGCGGAGGACCGTGTTATTCTGATTAACATGTTCCCCGTTAACTGGTACCATCGGGTGAGGCGCCGCTTCCCGCTGCGGTGCCCGCAAAGAGGCTGCTTTGTTTTCGGGCCGACACGTATTCGTTCCGGGGACCTGTTCGGCTTCTTCCAACGGGAGAAGCGTATTGAGGAACTGGACTTTCTTCTGGTGTATCCACGTCTGGTGCCTCTGGACCAGCTGGGCATCCCGTCGAAGCAGCTCTTCGGTGATATCCGCCTGAGAAGGCACCTTTTCCAGGACCCTGTGCTTACTGCCGGAGTAAGGGACTACCATTTCGGCGACAGCCTGAAGCGGATTCACTGGAAGAGCACCGCCCGACTCGGCAAGCTGCAGACCAGGGTGTATGAGCCGACGACTACTGTAGACCTCAGTATTTTCCTGGATGTGCGCACTCTCGAAGCCCCTTACTGGGGGAGTATCTTACAGCTACAGGAACTGGGAATAATTGCGGCGGCATCAATCTCTCAGCACGCCCTGAAAGAGGGCTACCGTGTCGGTCTTTACGTCAATCAGATAACTCGCTTCTCTCGGGGCATGGTCAGGGTACCCCACAGCCAGCATCCCGACCAGTTGCTGCATATACTGGAGGCCCTGGCGCAGCTGCATCAGATTGAGGCGATACCTGCTGGCAGGTTTATCCAGCAGGAAGCCCGGAATGTCCCCTGGGGCAGTACTCTAGTAGTCATCACCGCGCAGGCTACTGATGAGCTGCTTGCTGAGTTGATGGATTTGAAAAGGGTGGGGCGCAGCGTAGCCCTAATAAAGGTTGGGGGTACGGCGCCGGAAGTAATGACTGATGATTTATCCGTTTATCACATAAGCGATGATATTGCCTGGGATGTTGTGGAGCAAATCGGATTGAAGCGAACATAGACTAATTATAAAACCGTTTTGATGTATTGGATATTGCATTGTGGTGATGAATAGACTGAAAATTAATGATTGGCTGGCTGTCGTTATCTATCCGCTGGCGGTAGTCCTCATGGAAGCCTTCTGGGTTTATCCCTGGCTGGTATGGTTCGGGGTCTGGCCGCTCTTTGCCGAGTCGCGGCCGGCTTTAAGCCTGTTATCGGTAATAATCGTGCTGGCTATTTCCCTGCTGGTAACCAGGTCATCCATCAGGCGGAAGTGGCCGTTGTGGCTTATCCAGTTAGTTGTCATCGGTTGCGGGCTGGTCACCGTGTTCCTGGTACTGCGTTTCGACTATGGTAGCGGGTATGGTTTTTTTGACGGTCAGTGGTTTGTTCATATTGGGCAGGTGCTCGGTGCTACCTTTGACAGTCCTCATATTGTGGTGCTGGCTCTGCCGATACTGCTTTATCTCTGGTGGCGGGGTATACTACTGGGGCGTACCACCTCCTACTTCAGCAATATCTACCGTTCGTTCGTAATTGGCATGGTAGCGCTTATCGTATTAATTATATTCTGGCAGATTAGCGCATCATCAGGTGATTTCGAGGGTCCGGTAGCCGCTATCGGATGGCATGTAATTGCCTTCTTCTTCTTCGGCTTGATTGCCGTAGCTATCTGCCATCTGTACTTGATGCGGCGGCGTATGCCTCAGGAGGAAACGGCCGTGACATCGGTCTGGCGCTGGCTGCCGATAATGCTGGGCGTTATTGGCGGCATAGTCGTCGTGGGGCTGGGTGTTGCCAGCGCTTTCTCCGCCGAGTTTTTCGAGAGTATCGAGCGGGGAGCCGGAGTCGGTTTCGATGCTCTGGGAACGGTATTTCACTATATCCTGATTCCCCTTAACTATCTGATGGAGGGCATCTTATTCCTGCTGCAACTCATTGTTAGCTGGCTGCGGCAGGGGCGGGAGCCCGGATTAGGGGGTACTGGCAACATGACCAATATGGACATGCCGGAAGTCATACCGAAAGATATACCGCCGATAGTGACCACGATACTTCAATGGCTGGTGGTGGCGGTTGTCGTTGCCGTCGTTGTTTTTATCCTGGCAAAGGCAATCCAGCGCTTCCGTGAAAGGCGTCAGGGAGAAGAAATAGAGGAAATACATGAGTCGCTCTGGAGCCTGAGTGGATTGCGTGATGATTTGCTGTTGCTTTTCAACATGATGGCGAACAAGTTCAAGAGAAGGCCGGCGACGGCTCTGAAAAAAAGCCATTTCCGTGAAGGCGCATTGGACAGGCTCGACATCCGGGAGATATACCGGCATTTATTGTGGGAAGGGGCGTGCTCAGGAGTGGCTCGTAGAACACATGAGACAACCTCTGAGTATGCCGGGCGCCTGGAACGCTTTGTGCCCGAAGGTAGTGGACAACTGGCTGAGATTACTGACTTATATGCCAGTGTCCGCTATGGTGAAATCAGGCCTCAAGAAGAACAGGTGGATAGTGCCAACAGCCTGTGGAACACTCTCCGCAACATGCTGCGGGGACTCCGGGGAGACTAGCCGTTAAGTGGGTGGTGTTCCCTCATGGCTGCGTACGGGTGACGAACTGCCATAGATTCTTGATTTCCCTGGTGACATCACCGTCGGAGTATTCCACAACCGGCATTCCTTTTACCATAGCCTCGGTAACAACATTGTCAAAGGGAATCCTGGCAGCTACTTCTATTCCCAGGTTAGAGCAGTAATCCTCAATCTGGCGGGTATTGTCCTCATTGATATCGTGCTTGTTGATGCATACCAGGGCCGGAACGCCGAAGTGGCGGCAAACGCCGAGAACTCTCTCCAGGTCGTGTATCCCGGATAGCGTCGGCTCGGTTACCAGAAGTGCCAGGGCGGCTCCGGAAAGGGAGGAGACAACCGGGCAGCCAATCCCCGGTGGCCCGTCACTTATAACGTAATCTAGTCCGTCTTTTTCGGCAATCTGCTTGGCCTGCTGCTTGACCAGCGCTACCAGCTTGCCCGAGTTCTCCTGGGCGATTCCCAGCCTGGCATGAACCAGAGGACCGTATCTGGTATCTGAAGCGAACCAGTGCCCGGCCATGTTTTCCGTCATTGTGATGGCATCCGCGGGGCATACATGAGAGCAGAATCCGCAGCCCTCGCACGAGATGGGGTCGACCTCGAAGTTGCTGATGGCATCGAAATGGCATATATCCTGGCAGAGGCCGCACTGGGTGCATTTTTCGGCATCAATAGAGGCGACCTGCCCGCTCCAGAACTCGGTTTCTTGTTTAACAGATGGGTTGAGCAGCAGGTGAAGGTCGGCGGCGTCTACATCGCAGTCAGCCAGCACCTTGCTTTCCGCCAGGGCAGCAAAAGAACCGACTATGCTGGTCTTGCCCGTCCCCCCTTTACCGCTCAGTATTACTATTTCTTTCATTTACCAGCTCCGTGAGCTTGTTAAAAAGCCCGATAAAATCCTTGCGCCACTGCGGCATGCCCTCGACTAACGCCACGCCCTTCGAGTACAGGTGAGCAATTTCTGTATCCAGGGGGATGGTAAGCAATATCGGCAGGTTCTCTTTTAGGCAGTACTCCTCTGTTTGACCGTTGCCGGCACCGGCGCGGTTGAGTACGATACCGCAGGGTATGCCGAGTTGCCTAACCGTTTCTACTGCCAGTACCAGGTCGTTAAGGCCGAAAGGTGTCGGTTCGGTGACCAGCAGGCAGAAATCGCTCTCCTTTATCGCCTCCACTACCGGGCACGATGTCCCCGGTGAAGCATCAATAATCACCACTTTATTCTTATCAGCCAGTTCTTTGACCTTTCTAATAACGGGTGGTGCCATGGCCTGGCCGATGGTAAGCTTGCCGTGAGCAAAGTCCATGGCGTCAGCGTTACCCGTTTCTGTTATCCCGATATCATTGGCAACCTCGGTAATCGCCTTTTCAGGGCAAAGATAGCTACAGGCGCCGCAGCCGTGACAGAGCTCGGGAAAGGTGAGTACGTGTTCCTTTATTACGGCGATGGCGTTGTAAGCGCAGACCTCGGCGCATTTACCGCAGTGAGTACACTTTTCCTCGTCCACCTGTGGCACGGGGATGCTGACCGCATTTTGATGGTGGATATCAGGTTTGATGAAAATATGGTCGTTCGGTTCCTCTACATCGCAATCCAGAAGCTGTACTTTGTATTCATCCTTCAGGGCAAGGGCAAGGCTGGTCGCTACCAGAGTCTTACCCGTCCCGCCTTTACCGCTGGCAACGGATATTATCATCCTATGCTTTCGCCATCTTTGTTCCACACTTGGGGCAGTTCAGGTTATAGCAGGGCATACCTATCTGATGGGGCAGCTTTGCTCCGCAGCTGGGGCAGATACATTCACCGCCGGGTCCAGTTCCGGGGCGGCTGCCTCCCATCCTGCCGGCGCCCTGTCCGCCCCTGCCTATACCTCTGCCCATACCGGGACCACCACCGGGAGGTCCTGTTCCGTCTCCTCTTGGCATAGTTACACCTCCTAAGGTAATTTTACGTTATCGTCCTACCACCAAGGATTCTGGTAGGGCGTAAACTGACGCCAGCCGAAACCGCGGCCTATGCCGCGTCCCCAGCTACCTCTCCGGCCGCCATACCATGACCTCAAGCCCAAGCCAAATCCAGGCCGTACTGAGCCGGGTAATAGGCTGGCAAAACCAGGCCGCCTGAAACCGGTACAATAACCAGCTCCTCTTCCAGTCATCGGTCCCATTCCTCTGGGTCCCGTTCCATCTCCAAATGGCATCCTAATCACCTCCCTATGTGAGTTGGTTCTTCAGATTGTTCCTTATCATGTTATTAAGAGCTTATGTTCAAAAATTTTACCGTAATAACTATAATATAATGAACATATGACCATAATTATTATATAATTTTATCTTCAGCTTGTCAAGTCATGTGTGGATTCTACCCGGGTGGCGTAAAGGCAGGACTCAGATTACATTTGACCTGGGCTGTATCTGGTTGAGGAAATAATAAAGGGCTCCCGGGGTTGAATCGGGAACCCTTTATTCTGTTTTGGTCTGGTAGAGAAGGACCTTATAACCGCGCTCTGCGGCGTTGGATTACGAACCAGGCGCCGGTGCCGATGATTAATACCGCGGCGATGATTCCGCCGATGAGCAACCAGTTGGTTGGTGTCGGTTCTGGCTCCGGCAGAGGTATTGGCTCAGGTTCTGGTTCTGGTGTCGGTTCTGGCTCTGGTTCTGGCACCGGCTCTGGTTCTGGCTCAGGCTCTGGTACGGGTGTAGGTACGGGCCTGCCTACGCCCAGTCCACCCAGTAAGCGGTCAACCCTTACCTCGTAGCTGCCTTCAGACAGTTCTAGGTTGAATGACACGGATTCTGTAGCACCGGCTTTTATCTGGACATCCTTGCCAGCTTCAACGGTGCCGTTCAGCCGCAGGGTGGCGATATAGACTTCGGCGCTGGCTGAGGCGTTGGTTATATCGGCGCTGACGGTTATCGTATCACCGACCTCGGCCTCGACCGGGCTGATTTCCAGGTTGGTAACCTCGAAAACCTGCGCTGGCATCGTTGGAGAGCCGGATATGGCAAAGGTCGAGAAGTGAGTGATGATTACCGAGTAGTAGATGTATTTATCATCCTCGCTCACCCGCTTGGTGGGCAGATCAATCCACTTGTTAAGCTCTGGGTCATACTGGTGCAGCGCTACCGACCACTTATGTATCGAGTTCTGCTCCAGCCATTCCTTCTCTATGTAGAAGGTCATGTAACCAAGGTCAATATCTTCAGGTGTAGCGTTATCGAAGCCGATGGTGAAGTAGGTCATGACAACCTGGTCGGATGGCAGCATGGTTAACACGTCGGCTGGCTGCTGAGCGGATATCTCCACGGTGGTACTGACATCCTCGAGTGCCTTGTTTGTCTTAATCATAAACCGGTCAATGGGTGCCGGGGTAGCCATCGCCAATACCCACTCTCCAGCCAGTGTCTTGACCGCCAGGTACTTGGCTCCGGCAGGTGTGCTGTAGATTATTACCGGGTTATCCAGCTGAGCGGAAGGCTGAGGCGGCTCCTCGCTTACCAGTTGCTCGGTGGGAACACTGGTGAGTTTGTTGAAGAGCACCTCTTTATTGATGGAGTAGAACTTATCTGTTGACAGGTACGGCAGTACTTCAATCAGGAGAGGCTCGCTCATCTCTGGTATTATTCTGTTCAGCTCTTCCGCGGGCAGCTGCTCCATAATGGCGATCAACTCGTCGATGCCTATTGCCTCAAGAACAGTCGCAGCTTTCTTGGCAGTCATGTTCGCTATAATCTGGACTGTCTTCTGGATGGTAAGTCCTCCGATAATATCCGCCGCCTTCTCGGTGTCAAGTCTCTCCATGATATCAGCCGCAATTTCGGCAGCCACCTCTTCGATAATGTCGGTTGCCTTGTCTGTAGCTGTCTCTCCGATAATATCGGTCGCTTTCTGTATGGTAAGTCCTTCGATAATATCGGCTGCCTTCTGGGTGGTGAGCTCTTCCATAATATCGGCCGCCATGTCGGTGGTTATTTCCTCCATGATGTCGGCTGCCATGTCGGTGGTGAGCTCTTCAATGATTTCAGCCGCATCGTCGGCATCCATATCCTCAAGGGTATCAGCTGCCTCTTCAGACGTCATTGCTTCAATTTCTTCAATAGTGATTTCCTCTTCGGGTGCACCACCGCCGCCGCCGATACCTCCTCCTCCTGAAGACCTGGTAAGCGTGAAGGCGCTGCTGGTCTTGGTAAAGGTCTTGGTAAGCGAGGGACCGCTGGCGGTAATTATGGTATCAATTTTATAACTGCCGGAAGGCCAGCTTGATGGTGATGTCCATTTGATAGTATATGTAATATTTGTGGGGCTGCCCCCATAGCCGTATCCATAGCCAGTGCCGAAAGAGTAGCCCATATTTATCCAGTAGGCGTAGCCGGAACCGTATGCGTAACCACCTTCCCAGCCACCCGAGGCGCTGGCGGCAACAAGTGCCGAGCCGCTTGATGAACCCTCCTTTATCGTGTGTGCCTGCGAGGTGCTATCTGCCAGGGGTAGATTTTCCAGAGTTGCCTTCTTGGTGGGGTCGCTTACGTTGTAAATCTCTACGTCCACGCTTTGTATCGGCACGAGGTCGTTTTCATTAATAGTCACGGTTACGGTGAAAGTATGCTGGTTACCCAGTCTACCGCCCGAGGGTTCCTGAATATCTATCTCCAGGGCCTGAGTCGGTGAAGCGTACCAGAGTGAGGCGGCTATGGCTATTACGAGAAAAACAGGCAGTGCCAGCCGGTATAAACCTTTGAAAGGAAGTGATATCGCGGGAGTACTGAAAAACGGAGTTGATAAGCCGGGTATAGAAAAGCGCTTCTTTTCGTGATTGCTTGCCTCTTTCTTATTACTTCTCGAACGAAGAAGCTGTAGCGTTTTCTGGTCTTTCAGTTTTTCGGCTATATCAGATGGTATAATGCCGGCTAAATAAAATAACTCATCTTTATCGGCGTTCAGGGCTTCGGCCAGCTGTAGTATAACCTTTTTACTGGGAGGCGGCAGGACGCCGTTTTCTATCTTGCTGAGGTAGGTATAATTGACATTGACCTTACTAGCAAGCTCCCTCAGGGTCATACCGGCTTGGGTGCGTGACTCTCTCAGCCTTGTCCCGAATACCTGAGTTTTTGGACCCATGGATTTCTGGATGCGTCCCGAACGTAAAAGCTGCAGTGCCTCCCGACTCTTCAATATCTCGGCGATGTCAGGGGGAACCTTCCCGGCTAAAGTAAGCAGTTCATCTTTATCCGTATCCAGAATTTCGGCCAGCTGTATTATGACCTTTTCGCTGGGAGGCGGTAAGACCCCGTTTTCTATCTTGCTGAGGTAAGTGAAATCGATATTACACTTGCCTGCCAGTTCTGTTAAGGTCATGCCGGCCTGGGTGCGTAGCTCCCTTAACCTTTTCCCGAACTTTTTAACCTCTTCCATTTTAATACCTCTTTAATACCTCTGATATAGTACTGCGAAGAATAGTTGTGTGATACTATTATAGGCAATATTGAGTAAAAAGTCAAGCTTATTTAGCCAAATTTTGGACAATATGGCATATTTTACATGGAAATAGTGGTTTGCTTGGTCGGAGTTGATATTCTAGTCAAATCATGTAGATAACTGAATATTACACATAAAATATAGAAAATTGCACAAATTTTTGTAATGACGTAATTGACTCGAAAGCAAAAAGGCTAATATATGTTCCAGACGAAAAATTGGTAATAATAGGACAAATGGATATTTTTTAATCAACTATATATTAACCATTATCTTGGTGCCATTTAAGGTAGAATCAGTAACCGTTCCGGTAATTGTAAGAGCTTACCCCCTATTTGAAAACAGGTTGTTTTAGCAGAACTTTCTCAGGTTTGCGGCGCTTAAATCTATACCTTTAATATCTCAATCAGTACTTATCCCGGCATCTCTAAAAAGGCGGACAAGCTCTCTACGGGCAAGGTAGGTGGGTCTACCGCCCCTTTTTTCCCAGCGTTGCACTGTGGACAGACTGACGCCTATCTCCCGTGCGAGATACTCCTGCGCCCAACCTTTTTTCGACCGCAGTTCCCTTACTTTTTCACATAGATGCTGCATTTTATAACTTCACATAGCCGCTGAAATAAATATTCACCGGCTGTAATACGTAACATTATAAATGCATTGGATACAAATGTCAAGTAATATGCCGTAGCGTGACAATAGGCATATTGAAATTATAATTCCTGGTCTAACTACAGGCGGTTAACGTATATGTGGTAGCCGCATATTGTGACGGTTGGCATATTATCAGAAGTGGTATAGAAAAATATCTTTTAGTGGACTATAATAGAGTAAATCCGGCAGATAGCCTTCGTGAAGGGAAGTAGAAATAGGGGTTGGGAGCGGAAAACTATGAATGAAGAAACTCCGGCGAAAATAATTGTAGGCACGCCTGCTTATAATGAAGAAAAATACATCGGTAGCATTGTATTACAGGCACGGCAGTATGCAGACGAGGTCGTTGTTGTCGACGACGGTAGTGCGGACCGAACGCATTTAGTTGCCGGACTTGCCGGTGCTACGGTCGTACGGCACGAGAAAAATAAAGGCTACGGCAGTGCCATCCAGAGAATAATGGCCGAGGCGGCGGCGCGAGATGCCGATATCCTCATTATCCTTGATGCCGACTCCCAGCATAACCCCGATGAGATACCAGCTCTTATTGAAGCTATCAGGCAGGATTATGACGTGGTCATAGGCTCGCGGAAATTGCAGAGTAACGTCATTCCTCCTTATCGGCGGGTAGGGCAGAAAGTATTATCAGGTTTGACGCGTATTCTGTCCCGTGAGAAACTAACAGACACTGAATCAGGCTTCAGGGCTTATTCCAGGAAAGCAATTAGCACGCTGGACTTAAAAGAAAATGGGATGGCAATATCATCGGAGATAGTCACTTCTGCAGCCCGGAAAGGACTTAGAATCAAAGAGATTCCTATTTCCGTTACGTATACCAAGGACGGCTCTAGCCTGAATCCAATCAGGCACGGAGTTAGCGTTTTTAGAAGGATAACGGTAATGATCTCGGAGAAAAGGCCCCTATTGTTCTTTGGTATCTTTGGCACAATACTGATTCTTTTCGGTATCGCCATGGGGGTCATGGTGGTTCAGACATTTTATACCAGTCAGGTACTACAGATAGGCTCAGCCCTGGTATCAATGCTGTTGATTACTGTCGGGGTGTTGGTTATTTCGACCGGGGTAATATTGAATGTACTGGCAAAACGAATAACCGACCAGTTATAACGCACTGGATGGTTGTTCTGTCTACAAATAGAGGATAAAGACGACACTTCTGCTATAAATAGGGGTTCATTACAGGATTGCATTGTTACCAGTGTTCCTCATGTACCGGCCTCATGTTAAGGTGGTAATGAATTTCTCTACCAGAGTAAGTGTCGTATCTTTAATGCCGTCAGGCGTCTCTATTCCAAGGAAGTGCATATTAAACTCCATTATATCCAGGCCGGCTATCTTGAACCTTCCCCGGCGGCACTCGTCGGCAATAATCCTGGCAACATCCAGGAGGTTCTGTTCACTGATTCCCGGCCTGTCCATGTAGCGTGCTGCATAAGTGCTTGAATATGAGCCTACGTCCAGGTCGAGGCTTATGTATACGTGGGGAGTCTTGATTCCCTCCCGGAGGAATCGGCTGAGGGTGTCAAAGTATTGTCCTTCAAACTGCTGCAGGGGAAAGAAACTGCAACCCCGTTCCTCGAAGCTCAGATAACTCCGGCGGTAGCTGTCTCTCCGGGGGTCTGTTTCATGGCCGGGATAATCGGCTACCCCTATAAAGATAAGGTTTTCGGGAAGGATGATATCATTGTCCATGAGGTAAGCCCAGAAATTGCCGCAGCAGAAATGGTCAGAGAACCCCACCGGCGTTGAGGAAAGGCCGATAGGAGTGCTGGCTGTATAATCCGGGCTGGCCTTCATTACGCCTGCCAGTCTTACTGATAAAGGAATGGCATCGAAGTGCTGGTCGAGCACCACTACGCTGAGCTTCTCAGGGCCATATGTGTCCGCCAGAGCTGAGACAACCCCCGCCGTGGCCGAGTGGTCGACGCCCAGCATAACGGGTATCTCGGGTAATATTGTCTCCGTGACGAAGGATTGCAGCCGCTTTGTGGTTTCAAGGAGGTCACCGCTATCGAAGAAGCTCTCCATATTTTTGGCGGTTACCAGAGGCAGGTCTGATAGATTCGGTTTTGGCCATAGCCAGGTGGGAACCGGAAATTTACCGGCTGGCTCGATATGATGCTTCTCCAGAATAGCCGCCAGGCTCTCCTTTACGGCATCATACGGGTCTAAACACGCTGAAAGCCAGTCCAGGCTGGCGTGGTCGGCCGTCATCCAGGCATGCTTGAGCTGCAGGGTCCAGGGGTCGTCGGCAGGGTCTAACGCCACACCGAACAGCTTCTTGGGGTACTCTGATATACACATAAAGGGTTTAGTGCGAGTAATTTACGTTCTATCTCTTTATCAATGGAATTATAAATATATTTCAGGCTCTTTTCGCTCGGGTGATTTCTTGCTTGTAAATTCTACTACCTTTTGATATTGCGGACTATCCATAACTCTTGCCTGATTTGGGCAGTTTTTAACACACGCGCAACATAAGATACAGGCATCCAGGTCGGTTATCACGGTATCGTTTATCGTAATCGCTGCGGTTGGACAGACTTCGACGCATGTTTCACACTTTGTGCATAGCGTTTCCTTGGTTGCGGGATATACCTGTAAAGCGTCCTTTGGGGTCTGCGGCATCGTATAGTAGGGAAAGCTGCCGGGTATCTGTAACGGGGATATATCACCAATCGCCTTGATGTCTTTTAATTTCCCCCCTATCTTTTTCCCGAATTCTCTTGCTTTCTTCAGGTCTTCTTCGTCAGGACGTCCGCGTGCGATTGGCATCAGTGAATGTTCGCCGATAAAAACCCCGGCAGCAACAGGTTTACAGCCTATTTCTACAGCAATATCATTTAACTCTAAAAGGGCATCCTTATAGTCCACGTTTCCGTATACGACGACGATTACCGCTGGCGTGTTATTAGCCTTAAGTCTTCGTAACCTGTGAATCGCGTCAACTGGAACTCGGCAAGAATACACCGGAGTTCCTATAATGACTAATTCATCCTGTAGTTCCTCAAACCCGCGTGTTCTTGCCTCAGGCGGTGTTAAATCTAGATGGTCTACCACGTTAACACGAATTGCCCCGGCAATGCCTTCTACGACTTTTTTTGTTGTTCTGTTAGGTGAAAAATAGACGAGTTTTACCGAATTGATATTCATAATCCTTCACCTTTTTTTACCGGGACTTCTTCCCGGGATAGGCTTTACCGTCACGGAGTTCAATATAATCTACTTCGGCCAGCTCGTCCAGCATCAGCCCCACGTTAACCGGATTAAGCGGGGGATAAATTTCGTCCCTTTCAAAATCGGTGAATTTAGCCAGTATTTCATTTACGTTCATTCCAGGTTGTTCTTTAACTTTTTCCAGTACACTCATTTCCTTTTTGTAATAGGGAAGGGTATAACCGCCGCTGGCTATGTCAACGGGCTCCACCGAGAAATAGGCGGAGGTACGGCAGTCCGCGCAGGCAAAGCTCCCTCCCCCCTTGAGACTTGTAGGTATCTCAGGCGTTACGACGATACCCGACTTTTCTCCGGAGCCTGCGGGTGCTTCTTTCAGGGGACGGAAGCCAATACCGTCGTACTCCTTCATACTCTCGTCTTTGAGGCTTAGGCCGGAGTATTTGAAGATAATCCGTTCATGAGCCCTTTTCCCGGAGAAAAAGGTATACCATATTGACGGCACTATGGTGAGCAGTACGCCTGGACAGATTCTACCCTCGACTCTCTCCCCATCATAGGTAAATTCTTCCCCGATTTTGTAGTCGAAGTGGCAGGGGAATTTATCTACGTCATTCATAAATCCAATCAGTTTGCATTTCACTTTAAAAGGCATACAAGGTTCCTCCTTTTCTACTTTGAGGGGATAGCCCCAAGCTGCTGCATCAGGCCGAGCGTATCAGTAAGTAACCAGCCCTCTACGGCCTTGCCATCGGCGAATCGGCCAATACTGATGCCGCCTACTTCTATCTTCTTTCCCGTAGGCGGTATACCACGGTATTGTTCAAGGTGAGTGCCGCGCATGATAAGACGTGTCACCACTTTATCTCCTTCAGCGATTTGGTCTTCAACAGTGCAGTTAAAATCGGGGAAAGAGTTCATTACTGCAACGTTGTGCTGTATAAAGGCCTCATAAGGCATATCGCCTTGTGGAGAATGCGCTATCCACTCGGGGGCGAATATCTCGGCGACGACTTTTCTGAGCGCTTTCTCCATTTCATCTTTCTGTATTCCCTTGAAGTCATCCATTTCATACCAGCGCCTCATCAGCTCTTTGTTCTCTTCAATCGACATTTGTCTTTCCTCCTTTTTTATATCTACTTAGACGTGATTATATTACTTCGTGTCACCTTCGTCAAAAAGCTCCGTAATCACGCCGTAAAGCTCCGGTCGGCGGTCTTTAATGAAGTCCACCTCGTGCTCGCCGGGTATAATGATGTCACGCTTCCGCCGCGCCGTCTCCAGGTCAACCTCGCCGTAGATGATTTCCTCTTTATCCGGACTGGCCAGTGCCAGGGTGTCCCAGGAAGCGCTAACGATTTTACTGCGACCGGAGAAAGTATGGCCTCTCTCCGTGCCGATGCGGTTGGCCGCCACCACATGTACTCTATTCTCAATAGCCCTGGTGGTAACAACATGGTCTGTTATCATCTCGCCGCGACCCCGGGGGAAGTTGGTGGGCAGGGCTAAGATATCGGCTCCCTTTAGCGCCATGACCCTGGAGCTTTCCGGGAAGATGATATCATAGCATATTTCGATACCTATATTACCTGGAGGCGTTCGATATACTTCAAAAGGCTTATCGCCGCGGTCCACGTAGCGGTCGATACCCAGGAAAGGCAGGTGGTTCTTTCGGTACTTCCCGATAAGCCCGTCAGGGCCGGTGAATGCCGCCGCATTAAAGAGTCTATCGCTCTCTTTTTCCAGGAGCCCGACGATTACGTAGACACCGAGTTCTTTACATAAAGAAGATAGTCTATCGGTGCTGGGACCCGGTATGGTCTCGGCAAAAGGAAGGGCTTCGTCACGACTGTTAAAGATATAACCTGTCAGGGAGCATTCGGGGAAGACAATCAGGGTGGCTTCGCTTCCCGCCGCTTTTCTGATAACACTTATAATGTATTCCAGGTTCTCGCCGGGCTTCATGAGTCTGGGCTCCATCTGGACGGCAGCGATGTTAATTGTCCTGGCCATGTTACCTCCTTTTTACACCCTCAACCGCATGCCGTCGTAGGCAAAGCGAATCCTGGGGTCTTTAGCTTCCATGAGATGGTAATCATCGTAGCTCCGGTTCCAGTGCTCTTCCAGGTGAACGAAGACGACCTTTCTGGCCTGCACTTCCGTAGCCAGTTCCATGGTCTGCTCGAAGGTGTAAAGTGTTTTCCTGGAGATATGCCCGGCTGGATATTTGAAGTTATGTTTAAGTCCGGTTTCAAATATGCCCGGCTGAATGATTAAGAGGTCGGCTCTCTGGACCTCGCTCCGGTTGACCGGGAATGGCTTGATGTCGCAGGGAGCGTAGACTACCCTGCATCCTGACTTTTCGAAGACATAAACGAAGGCTACTTGGGAACCCCGGTCAACGGGTATCGCCGTTATCTTAACGTCTCCAATCTGGATGTTGTCATGGAAAAGCTCCAGGCGGAGGAAGCCTTTTCTCAGGAAATAGTCGATATGGGCGTCGTATTGAGACCTGAGTGCTCTCAAGGGCTCACTCAGTTGTTCGGGGAGCAGCAGGCATAACTGCTTTTGGGGATAGGCGTGCCAGGTGCGAAAGTCCAGGGTTATCTGCTCCACCACCCGGAACCCTTCCACGTGGTCGGGGTCCATATGAGTGAAGGTGAGGTATTTGATGCGTTTGATGGAAAAAAGATTAAGCTGGCTGATAATTTCGGCCGGTGTGTCTATCAGCAGGTTGATATCATGCAGGAACGCAGAAGGGCCGGTCCGTGAATACGGAATACCCTTCTCTCTGGCTTCCCGGCAGATGCGGCATTGGCATAGGGGCTTGGGTATGACCATGCAGCCCCCTGAACCTAAAATAGTCCATTTCATGGTATTGCCGAGACTCTACCTCATTTATAGTCTGGATTCCTGAAACGCCACCGCTAGACTGCCTTCTCGATATCGTGGAAGAAAGCCGGCCTCAGGGGATCCCACCTCCCCACCAGTCGGTCATAGGCGGGCTGGGGGAATGTCTTCTTGAAGATGCGATAGTAATAAAGCTCCTCTACCGAATACAGGTAAGGATTCACTTCAACCTTGTTGAATTCCTCCAGTTCGGCCTGTGATATCTCTTTCTCGGCCTGCGCCCGCATGATATAGGCGACGCCGGAACCCTGGGCGAAGAACCTCTTGGTCTGGTAGATAATGTGGTCAGGCAGGCAGCCTTCGAATGCCTGGCGTACTATCCACTTTCCGGTCTGCTCTTCACCGTGAATCTTGTACTGTATGGGTATCTTGAGGCTGAAGTCCATCACGCTGGCATCGAGGAAGGGTGTACGGCTTTCGTACGAACATGCAGCATTTAATCGGTCCAGTCTCTGAAGGGCGGTATTGTGGGCAACGTTAATGAGCTTATCTACGATACCGGCGACCTCTTCCGGGTTGGTTCCCTTGCGGAACTGGCCGTCATACCCACCGAAGAACTCGTCGGCACCCTCTCCGGTTAACACCACCTTGGTGTGAGGGCTGACAAAGCGTCCGACGAGGAAATTGGCAATCGCCCCGTGGACGCAGCTTTCCTCGTACATCTCCTGATGATGAATGGCCAGAGGCAATATTTCCTTAATCTCCTTCTCGCTGAACATCAATATGTGGTGTTTCACACCCAGATGCTTGGTTACGTCCTTGGCCAGTGGGAGGTCTTCCCCCTCCTCCATGCTGGCGGTGAAGCATTCGATATCAGGCTTTATCTCATGCGCCATGTAGGCTATCAGGCTGCTGTCCAGGCCGCCGCTTAACAGGATGCCGCCTACCGCATTATCTTTCATGCGTTTCTCTACGGCTTCCATGAGCAGCTCCTTAACTACCTTTTTGCCCTGCTCGAAGTCCTCAAATTCGGGAGTCTCTACGGCTTCGTTGGCGTATTTATGGAAGCCCAGTTCCCGGGAATATACATGCCCCGGGGGGAACTCTTTAACATCGTCAGCTATGCCCACTAGGGCCTTGGCCTCAGAGGCAAAGCATAATTTGCCGTCGCTGTGACCATAGTAAATAGGTTTAACACCTGCCCAGTCACGGGCCAGAATCACCTGCCCGCCGTCGGATACGGCACAGGCGAAGTCTCCATCCAGTTTTCCGGCAAAGTGGATACCGTATTTTTTATACAGGGCAATTACTGCCTCAGCATCGGTCATGCTACCTTTTTCCGGGTTATAGACGCGCCCGTCAATGATAGCGGCTACCTCACCGTCATAAGCATGGTGAGCGCCGTCCTTACAATTACCGCCCACGTTCAACTCCAGGCAGCCCAGGTTTACCGGGCTTTGTTTGTTTATCCAGGTCTCGTGGGGGCCACGGTAATTGATTTTCTCCAGAATCTGCTTAAGCTCGCCCGTATCATTTCCCAGAACTCCGGCTATTCCTGCCATAGTATCGTTCTCCCTTCAGTAAAATCGCTGTTATGCAGATATCCTGCTTATGAAGTCTCGAATGTCTCAAGTACCTTGATTGCCTGGAAACCATCGGCGCAAAAAGCGTCGGCGCCTATTTCCCTGGCGTAATCATCGGAGACAGCCGCCCCCCCGATGAGGACCCTGACCTTATCTCTGAGGCTGTTTTCCTCCAGTGACTTTATGATAACGCCCATTTCTGTCATGGTCGTGGTCAGCAGGGCGGAAAGCCCCAGGTAGTCCGGATTTTCTTCCCTGATAACCGTGACAATCCTGTCCTCAGGCACATCTGTGCCCATGTCATTAACATCGTAGCCGGCGCCTTTCAGCAGTATCGCCACGATGTTCTTGCCGATGTCGTGGATGTCTCCTTTAACGGTAGCGATAACGAATTTCCCTTTCGTCTCTATTTGAGAGCCTTCGAGGAGCGGCTTCAGTATATCCATGGCGGCGCCTACCGCATCCGCCGAGGCCAGCATATCCGGGATGAAGTATTCCTTGGTGGAGAATTTCTCCCCCACGACCTGCATACCTGCCGTCAAAGCCTGTTTGATGATTGACTCTGGCGATATATCTTCCTTCAGGGCCTGCTCGGTCAGTTCGAGCACCCCCGGTGTCCCGGATAGCGATTCATCGATGCCTATATCACCCTGGGTTTTTCTCCCCTGGATAACGTTCTCCTTAATCATGCTCAAGATATCTTCACTCATGACTTACTCCCCTTTTCGTATACATTCAGCCTGGGCAGCAGGCCGGGAACCTCCTTGAATATCTCGGAAGTGGTATCCGGGTCAATGTGCTCAACAGGCTTGGCCAGAAGCTCTTGCAGTCGCTCGTAGGCTAAAGCCAGGACGTCATCGCTCTCGCCATCTCCTTCAAATGGATACGATACTGAAATTTCCCCGGTTCGCATTACCGGGCGGATGTAGTTGATGAACATTTTCCGCGGCGTTGCCATCACGTCTCTTATCTGTCGGGTAATTTCATCGAGTTCCGGCTCGTTAATCCGCGGCGATTTTAGGAAGAATTTTATCATTTTGAAATGGGCGTCATCCAGAACGGCCTGGAGCAGGGAGAAAACGGAATTGCCGTCCAGGAGACCGAAGGCACAGTGCAGGAACTGCGGACCGCTCAGAGTGACCATGATGTCCGAGAACAACCTCTCTATTGATGACTGCTGTCCCGGTATCTTGGTATCGCAAACCCCCGAGGTGGAGTAGTTGGGTATCTTGTAGAATCGCGCTATCTGTACGCAGTCGATGTTGTACTGGCTGGTTTCCACGGAGCCATAGGAATCGCTGAGGGTGTCCATCCTTGCCCGCACCGGCACGCTCCCGTAAAGCACCGGCGTTCCCTTATTTACGAGCTGACTGAGCGTTATCCCGGCCAGGACTTCGGCGTTTATCTGCGCCATGATGCCGGCTTCCTTGATAGGGGCCGAGGTTCCGGCCTGGGGTGCCGAGGATACCACCACCGGCAGTCCTCTCCGGCAGATTTCGATGAAGCTCTCCGTGGTATCGTCGACGAACTGCAGCGGACTCTTTACCAGGCAGGTAATGAATGATATGATGGGATTCTCCTTGAGATTCTCTTTGCCGCCGGCAATCAGTTCGGCCATTTTCACCACGTTATCAAGCTGTTTCAGACTGGTCAGGCCGGACATGACATGTTTGGTCGTGTTGTTCAGGGAAGCGAAGAATTTATTCACATCTTTGTTGTCTTCGGTAATGTCTTTATCCTGGATATTGACTGTCCGTATGTAGCCGTCAACAGTCTCCAGGTGCTCACAGACATGTGCCGAGTCGCACAGGTTGGCGACAGTACCGCGCCGGGGGTGAAACTCCGGCAGTTTGATTTCTCTGCTGGGGTCGGATTTACTGGCATAGGTTGGAAAATCGACATCCAGCCAGATATTCGTCTCCGAGCCGGTAATGAAGAATACACGCGGCTCGTCTCCCTTCATTACCAAGGTATTATCCGGGTTTCTGGCACCCAGCTTGACTGTCTTGGGGGTGCTGTCAAGTGCCTCCGCCACCAGTCTCTCGGGAATCTTCACGTGCCAGCAGGCTGTTTCGCTGCCCGTGACAGCTTTCACCTCGGCGCCGTTAGTCTTGAATATCTCCGCCGCCTTCCGGTTAAAGCACAGCAGGCCCGGGTCTTTCAGTATCTCTATGGAAGCATCATGGATTTGCTGTACCTGCTCCCTGGATATTCTTTCAAGGGGATTATTGACTAATATTCCTTCTCTGGGCACTTGAGTCCTCCTTATCGCCTCGCCGATTGTATCGGGTGGGGGAACCTACTTGTCGTCAGATGCGCTGGAACTCAGGGCTTCCACCACGGCCACCGCCTGAAAGCCATCAGCGCCATAGGCGTCGGCGCCGATGCTGCCGGCGTACTCTTCCGAGACAGGCGCCCCACCGACAATTATTATCACGTTGTCTCTAAGGCCGTTTTCTTTAAGCGCTTCGATGGTCTCTCCCATGTATACCATGGTGCTGGTGAGCAGCGCCGATAGTCCCAGGAACTCGGGCTTTTCCTCCCTTACCGCCTTGACAATGTCCTGAGGCTCAACATCATTACCCAGGTCCTTTACCATGTAGCCGGCTCCCCGCAGCAGTATGGATACGATGTTCTTGCCGATTTCGTGGAGGTCTCCCTTCACCGTGGCGATTAGTATTTTGCCTTTGGGTTTGATACCGCTGCTGGCAAGATGAGGTGACAGTATCTCCATGGCGGCTCCGACCGCTTCAGCCGAGGCAAGCATATCAGGAATATAGTATTCCTCGTTCTCGAATTTCTTGCCTACTACCTCCATTGACGCGGTGAGTCCCTGGTTGATTATATCCGATACGTTTTCTCCTGATTCCAGGGCTTCCTCTATAAGCTCGGTGACGCCGGGTTGCCCGACCATACCCTCTTCAATGCCTTCGTCATCTTGAGTCACCCGCCCCTGGATGACATTCTCTTTAATCAAATTGATAATATCCTCAGGCATCTGTATCTCCTCTCGAGTTACCCGCAAAGGTTACGCAACGATATCCTTAAATTCTGCTAATATCTGCTGCCTTACCGTATCAGGCAGGCTGCTGGCGGGCCCATCCAGAATGGTACGCACTGTTTCGGCGGCACTCTCCCAGGTGTTTTTCTTACCTTCGGTCTCCCATTCCTCCCGGCTGTCCCGGTTGCTCAGCCCGGGCTGGTAGTGCTCTTTACGCATAAAGCGTCGGGTGTGCTTGGCGGTGATAAAGTTGCCGCCTGGCCCCACTTCTTTGATGAGGTCGAATGCCAGAGTTTCATCATCTACTCTTATGCCCTCAACTGCTCTCATTACCATACCCAGTATCTCGTTGTCAATAACATATTTCTCGTAGCAGACGGTCATGGCAAACTCCATAAGACCGGCCGCATCGTGTATGAAGTTAGCGCCGGCCAGGGCACATAAAAGGTTGGTAATGGCTGACTCGTAGCCGCTCTGGGCATCCAGGACCTTGGAATCAGTCATACCGCCGGTGGCGTAGAACGGCAGTTTGTAGAATTGGGCCATCTGGGCACCCGCTGCATTAAGCAGGCCCATCTCCACCGAACCGGCGATATATTTAAGGTCTCTGAGGTCGGTATTGGTGGCTACCGAGCCGAAAATTACGGGTGTACCCGGGTTTACCGCCTGGGTCAGCATTATAGCCATTAGTGAATCAACCGTCTGGACAACCAGATTGCCGGCAAGGGTTATCGGTGAGGTTGCCCCGCATAACGGCTCTGCCGGGCATACCAGCGGGATGCCTTTCCTGGCGATGGCTACCAGCAGGTCACCGTATTCGCCGTCGATGATTAAGGGGCTGATGGTGCAGGATATCATGGAGATAATCGGACGCTCCCTGAGTGCCTCCGCCGAGCCAGCGACCGTTTCGGCCATCTTGATGACCTGCTCCATGCCGTCGAGTGTATAGATACCCCCCATAATGTGCTTGGTGGTATTGTCCAGCCCGGCAAAGAAGCGGTTGATATCAACCTGCTCAAACGGTAGCTCATTGGGATAGGTGGGTAGCAGAAAAAGATGGATATTGTCCAGCTTGTCGACAAGTCTGGCGATTTTCTTCAGGTCGTCCAGTGTAGCCGGCCTTTTCAGTTCAGTGTCCGGCTCATAAATATAGAGGGCGGTGCCTCCGGTCCCGGTATAGACACGGTTGCCGCCCAGCTGGATATCATGCTTCTCATCACGGCCGCAGAGTCTGACCTCCGATGGCGCCAGTCCAATAAGTTCGAGGGACTTTTCCCGGGGCAACCGCACCCGCCGCTGTTCTTTATCTACTATAGCGCCGGCTTCTTTCAGGGATGCCAGCGCTATATCGGAGTTGACCTCGCAGCCTATTTCCTCAATTATACGTAACGCCGTCTCATTTATCCTGGATATGGCTTCGGGAGTGAGGGGCTTATAACTACCCCCGGCCAGTCCTTTTCGAATCATATTCTAATATTCTATCTCCTGCCCGGGCAGTTCCTTTTCTTACAGGTCGGGCACGGGTTGTAATTCTCTATTTCTTTGCTTGCCAGGCCAATACCTATAATACCCGACACTGATTTCTGCGGTATCATTAAAAGGCTCTCCGTCAGGCGTATGCCAGCTGTATCATCGCACAAGGACTGGAAGACCTTTTTCTGCTGGCTTACTGCCCAATCGCAGTAACCGGGGCTGAAACGCTGACTGGCGATAAGCCCCTCGAGATTAGCCATCCTTTTTATTCTGTCTTCTACATAATCGGCCAGCTTCTCAGTGGCGCTTGACCCTACGGCATCAAGTACCGTTGCCTGTAGAACGAGTCCGTTTTCCGCCAGGTAGGCGACCATATCCTCCAGGTGATTACCTATCGTCAGGGCAAATATGGCTGCCTTTTCACAGCTCTCCAGCAGCCTGGCGATGACCCTGCTTTTTAAGGTGATCGAGCCTTCAATCGGGTCTTCAATGGTAACAAGGTTTCCTTCTACCGATATGATATCCCTGATTACGTACGAATACGATGATGCAATAAGGTCATGATAGTTCTCTATGTAATCATTCACCAGAGATCTAATACGGGCTGACGGCTGATATTCATCAGCATAACCGATATTTGTTAGTATCTGTTGTTTATTAACATCCATGGCATCACTTATAGCCAGCATAGTTATTTCTCCCTTCTTTCGTCTGAAGACCTGGCTTTAAGGCGCATATGCTCCCTATCAAGCGCATACGTATAGGCGTAATACAGTAAATAAGGGGAACTCAAGGGGGGTTAGTGTGTAGAACACACAGGATTGGTATTCTGGAGCAGGGTGGTTTGGAGGTGATACTTGTAGACCGGGTAAACAGCCTGTTGCTGATGGACTGCTTAATCTACGAATCTCTGGACGAATAGGGTGAGGTATGATTCTTCGATAGTCAGGCCACTAGCCCCCAGACAATGCGCCAACTTTCCGGCTTCAGATCACTCTCTTATCTCCTTTAAAAAAATTTCTCGCTCCTTCCCTTAGTGGACTAGGTTATCTTACCATGTTAATTACCGTTTGTCCAGCGCTAACCATGACACTATCTATTAAGGTAGGGCGGAGTTATCTTTGGGTAAAATGTCCCTTAACATGTATATATGCTTCTCAGCGAAAAACAAGGGGACTGATAAACGTAAGAGGTCCCTGTAGTATCAGAAAAGAAATTTTCGTAAAATTCGAATATAATGCAGCTTATTTTGAGGGAATAACGCCGAGCTGCTGCATAAAGCGCAGCCTATCGGTAACGTTCCAGGCTTTCGCCAGCCTGCCGTTGTCTATTCTCATGGTGATTCAGTCTCCTGCCAGCATCCCAGGCATCTTACCGTCCACCAGCGGGACGACGCAAATAACATGAAGGATATCGTTACCGGTATTGGCGAAGCTATGCAGTTCACCGGGCAGTACCATGACAGCGTCCCCCTCCACCAGTGGCCTTTCGGCATCGGCGCTCCTGAGGGCGCCCTTTCCGGAGACTACGAAGACCTCGTGTTCCCAGGGGTGGGTGTGGGATGGGGTAGCGCATTCCGGTTGTATCTCGAAGATACGCATAACGAAGTTCGGGCTGCCCTCGGCAGGTCCAGCAACAACACGCATTATCACTCCCGGTGCGGCTTCTATACCATCCACCTGGCGGTAGTTCTGTATTTTCATAATGTCTCCTTACAGCTATAAATAATTACCTGCCAATTATCAATGACAACTATTGCCTTGTCAAGAATTGCGTCTTTAATTTCACAGACATTTTATTCTCTATTCATCCCCCCCGGCCCCTCCCCTTTAATATCTTTTCCCACCCGCCGCCCACGCGGCATCGGCTACCTGGCCCGTGGATATCCACGCTGCCCCCAAATATCGTGGGGTGGGGCGTAACCTTTACGGGTTAAGCCGCGGGCGATGTGAGGGTGGGCCTAGGTGGGAAAATACAACAGGCGACCGGGGCAACGGGGTGCTTAAGGGTACTAGCCCCTCTCAAAAACATTTCCCCGTTCTCCAAAAAAGAAATTAATGATGCTCTCCGATGTCTTCGTTTGGAGGGGGGGATTAAGGTGGGGAGAAGCTAAAACCGATAATGTAATTAAAACCCCGTAAAATATCAAACATTGACCGCAGTATATATGTTTGTTATCCTGTTAATTGTCGATAATTAAAAAGGTGGGGGGTAATTGGAATGGATTCATTCAGAAGGGATTGGCAGCGCTGGTTTCCCGAGGATACTGAGAAAGAGTCGGCACCGCCGGTAAAACGCCGGTGGACGGTCGGCAGGGTGATGTTGATAATTGCCGGTCTGTTGGTCATTTATATCATCCTCAATACAGCCAAGGGTTTCTATACGGAGTGGCTCTGGTTCAGCAGCCTGGGTTACGGCAGTGTCTACACAACCATCCTCAAGACAAGACTTCTTGTCTTCTTCGTGGCTGCCATCGTCTTCTGCCTATTGCTCCTGGGTAACATGGTACTGGCTACTCGCCTGACGCCCCAGACCGAGCAGCATTTCTGGCCGTGGGCAATCGTGAGCCGACTGCAAAGGATAATCAGGTGGAATGTCATTCTGATTACAGCCTTTTTCAGCCTGATATTCGGGCTGGTCGCCCAGGGAAACTGGCAGGTCATCCTTCGACTCTTTAACTGGCAGCCCTTCGGCATAACCGACCCTGTTTTCCATAATGAGGTCGGCTTCTATGTTTTTTCCCTGCCGTACCTGCATTTTATAAGGGGCTGGTTCTTGTGGGCCCTGATTGTTATCCTTATTGGCACTGTTGCTGCATATCTTCTCGCCCATGGAGTACAGCGGCTGAAGTTAGACTTCACCCGGCCCGTATTGGGCCACATCGGCGGACTGGTTATGGCTATTCTGGCGCTTTTCGCCTGGGGTTACTGGCTCGGTATCTGGGAGCTGGCTTTCTCCGAGCACGGGGCGGTCTTCGGGCCTAGCTATGCCGATGTACATGCCAGGCTGCCAGCTCAGTGGATTCTCTTGGTGGTGGTGGTCATCCTTATGGGTATCGTTCTATTTTCCGTGCTGCGGCGTAACTATCGCTGGCCCCTGTACGGTATCGGGGGATGGATAGTCGCGGCTATTATCATCGGGGCAATCTTCCCCGGTCTTGTGCAGCGTTTTCAGGTACAGCCCAGCGAACTGGCCCGGGAGATGCCCTATATCGATTATAATATCGACTTCACACGGGAAGCCTTCGCCCTGAAACGTATTGAGGAGCAGTCTTTTCCTGCCGAATTGGCACCAACCAGCCAGGATATAGCCCAGAACGAAGTGACCATCAATAACATAAGGCTGTGGGACCACCGCCCCTTAAAAGATACCTATAACCAGATACAGTCCATTCGTCTTTACTATGACTTCTATGACGTGGATGTCGACCGCTATACTATCGATGGCGAATACCGCCAGGTCATGCTTTCAGCCCGTGAACTGTCTGCCGAGAAATTATCCGGGGAGGCGCAGACATGGGTCAACCGCAAGCTGCAGTTTACCCATGGCTATGGTGTCGCTCTCAGTCCGGTTAATGAAATCAGCCCCGAAGGACTACCCAATCTGCTGGTAAAGGATATACCCCCGGTTGGCGATTTTGAAATAGAGCAACCCCAGATATATTACGGAGAGAAGACGAATGACTATGTAATTGTAAACACGAAAACACAGGAGTTTGACTATCCCAGTGGCGATGAAAATGTCTTTGGCCACTACGGGGGAGACGGTGGCGTCAGACTGGGCGGTTTCTTCCGCCGGTTCGCCTATGCCTGGCAATTCGGCGACCTCAATATCCTTATCAGCAGCGAGCTAGACCCTGAGAGCCAGGTGCTGTATTATCGGAATATCAGGGAAAGGGTAAATCATCTGGCACCCTTTTTGGAACTGGACGATGACCCCTATCTGGTAATAGTTGACGGCAGGCTGCTCTGGATACAGGATGCCTATACCACCACTGACCGCTATCCCTATTCCGAACCACAAACTGCTTTTGGAATCAGTCTGAACTATATCCGGAACAGCGTCAAGGCGGTTATTGATGCCTATGATGGCAGCGTAACATTGTATGTTACCGAACCAGATGATGCTCTGATTAGGACCTATCAGGCCATTTTCCCCGATTTATTCGTCCCGATGGAGCAGATGCCCGAGTCCCTGCGGGTCCACCTGCGTTATCCTGAAGGCATGTTCAATATCCAGGCGGAGGTGTACCGGAGCTACCATATGCGTGACGCCCGTGTCTTTTACAATAAGGAAGACCTCTGGGCTGTACCCAAGGAAGTCTATGCCAGCAAAGAACAGCAGCTGGTAGAGCCTTACTTTATTACTATGCGTCTTCCCGGTGAGGACAGGGAAGAATTTCTGCTCATGTTACCTTTCACCCCGGTGAATAAGAACAATACTATCGGCTGGCTCGCCGCCCGCTGTGACGGTGATAACTATGGCAAGCTGCTCGCCTACCATTTCCCCAAGGAACGTCTGGTGTATGGACCCAGCCAGATTGAGAACAGAATCGGGCAGGATACCGTTATCACCGAGCAGCTTGCCCTGTGGGGTCGCGGTGGGTCCAACATTATCCGCGGCAACCTGCTGATGATTCCCATAGGTAAGTCCAACCTGTACGTAGAGCCGGTCTTCCTCCAGGCGGAGGGTGGGGGGCTGCCAGAACTGAAGCGGGTTATTGTGGCGGCCGGTGAGCAGATAGCTATGAAGTCGAGCTTGATGGCCAGTATCGAGGCTATCTTCGGTACTGAGGCACCACCAATACCGGAAGAACCGCCACTGGAGCCCGTTCCTGAACCGCCACCTGTAGAACCAACGGAACCGGTAGAACCGCCCGTACCGACAGAGCCGGAAGAGCCGGTATCGGCTGAGGTAGCCGACCTGATTGAACAGGCCCGCCAGCACTATGAACAGGCACAGGAAAACCTTAAAGCCGGTGACTGGTCTGGATTCGGCATCGAATGGGATGCTTTGCAGGAAGTCCTGGATAGACTTGCTGAGCTTATTGCCGTAGAAGAATAAAGGCAGCTCCCTGAAGGCAGAAACTATCATGATGCTTGAAACGACAGTTCTTGTAGAAGGCCTGGTCTTTGGAGAAGGCCCGCGTTGGCACGATGGGAAACTCTGGCTCTCCGATATGCTTGCATATCGGGTGATGACTGTCGGTCTTGACGGTAAGACTGAGGTAATCGTGGAAGTGCCGGGCTGGCCTTCGGGATTGGGTTGGCTTCCCGACGGGCGTTTGCTGGTGGTTTCCATGACGGACAGGCGCCTGCTGAGGCTTGACCCCGGTGGACTTACTGAAGTCGCCGACCTGAGCGGGCTTACGCCATATCGTTGCAATGATATGGTCGTTGACAAACACGGGCGGGCTTATATCGGACACTTTGGCTTCGATTATTTTGGGGAACAGCCATTCGCACCAGCCGAGATAATAATGGTCACGCCGGACGGTGATGCACGTGTTGTCGCTGATGAAATGCTTTTCCCGAACGGGACCGTTATAACCGCTGACGGACGCACACTGATAGTAGCCGAAACGTTTGGCGCGCGCCTCACGGCTTTCGACATTGAGCCCGACGGCTCTCTGACAGGACGGCGGGTCTGGGCGCAGCTCGGGAAGGCATATTCTCCCCGCATTACTTCAGAAGCTGAACATGCCGGTGGGCGTGCCGGAAACGTGCTTCCCGATGGTATCTGCCTTGACGCCGAAGGCGCCGTCTGGGTTGCATCTCCATCCATCAACGAGGTTATTCGCGTTCTGGAGGGTGGTGAAATAACACACCGCGTCAGGGCATCGCGGACCACCATCGCCTGTATGCTCGGCGGCCCGGACCGTCGCACGCTCTTTGTGCTCACCCCGTCAGTAAATCAACCTGGCGAAGCCGGAGCCAGTGGTCGCGTGGAGATTGTGGAAGTTGATGTACCCGGCGCGGGTCTGCCCTGATTTCTATCTTCCTCAGGCCACCTTGGCTCCGATTTTTTCGAGAAACAGTCATTTGCACCAGCCGAGATAATAATGGTCACGGCGGTCGGTGACGGTGCTATCGTAGCAATTACGGCGCAGAGGCTTTTGCAGGAAGAGGGGTAGACAGATTAACCGATATGGTGGGTAAGTCATAATGAAGAAACGAGACAGGCAAACTCCCGTTTTTCAGCTTACATGTAGTGGATTTATTCCCCAAAAGTAACATGCAGATTATTCATCATAACAAGGCAGGGCATCATTTAGATACCGGACTCTAGAATACTCTTTAGTTCACCAAGGTGTTTCCCCCAGGACCGCTTACCTATAATAGGCATGACGATTAACATCGGCTTAAAAGGTGCTACAAAATCGGTATCAGCGTTAATCGTGACTTTAGTAGAGCCATTGACCTGCTCAAAGCTGAAAATACCCCTGAACCATTTGAAAAACCCAAACTGGCTAGCGTGAAATGTTATCCTTTCATTCGGCTCATATTCTGTTATTTCGAGAGGCGCTGAATACTTTTGTTTCATGTAAACCATTTTTGTATCGAAAATGGTCCCTACGCTGGTTGAGCCTTCCGAAGTTCTTTTACATTCCAGCATGCTGTGGTTCCATGTCGGGTAATTCTCAAAATCAGCAATAAATTGAAAGACGACTTCAACAGGGCGATTAATCAATACACTTCGTTCTACTAATGCCATAACTCACCTCCTTGCGAGACTGTAAATCGTCTCTGACAATTAATAATTAAGGCGGATGTATTTGTCTGAATTATACCATAATGTTAAATATTACATAATTGCATCCGCTACACCGAGGGGGACACAGGGGGTGAGGTAGATATAATAAAACGCTTTATTCTTACGCTGTCTTAACCGCCGCCCGCCCTATTTTCCGGATTTTCACCGCGCATACCTTGTATTCAGGTATCTTGGACACGGGGTCGAGGGCCGGGTTGGTCAGTTCGTTGGTCGGGCTTTCGGCAAAGTGGAAGGTCATGGCGATAGTGCCGGGTGGCGAGGACTCGGTAACCCTGGCTCTGGCGCTCACCTTGCCCCGGCGTGAAATTACCTGAATTATCTCGCCATCTTCAATGTCCAGCGCTTCGGCATCCCGGGGATTTATCTCCACCAGTTCTTCACTCCGTAAAACGTTGAGGCCTTTTACCTTTCGGGTCATCGTGCCTGTGTGGAACTGGAACAGACTGCGGTCGGTGGTCAGAACCAGCGGGTATTCTTCATCGGGGAGCTCTGCGGACGGTCTGTATTCCAGTGGGACGAAATGCCCCTTGCCGCGGGAGAAAAGCTCGGTGTGGAGGATGGCTGTCCCCGGATGGTCTTCGGTGGGGCAGGGCCACTGCAGACCGCCTGTCTCCAGGCGACTGTAGTTGATGCCGCCGTAGCTTGGGGTGATATCGGCAATCTCCTCCATAATCTGCGAAGGATGGTCGAAGTCGAACCCCTTGGCTCCCATGTATTGGGCAATCTGGCAGGTTATCAACCAGTCGGGACGGCTGTTGCCCACGGGTTCGATGGCTTTTCTCACCCTCTGCACACGGCGCTCGGTGTTGGTGAAGGTGCCGTCCTTTTCGGCAAAAGTCGTCGCCGGCAGGACCACGTCGGCCATTTGGGCGGTCTCCGAGAGGAAGATGTCCTGGACGACGAAGAATTCCAGTTTCCGGAATGCCTCACGGGCATGAGTGGCATCGGGGTCGCTCAGGTAAGGATTCTCGCCCATGAGGTAAATAGCCTTAATCTGTCCCTCATGTGCGGCGGGAATAATCTCTGTTAAGGTCTTTCCCGGCTCTGGATTCAGCCTGCATCCCCAGGCCTCCTCGAACTTCTCCCTCAGAGCCTCATTGCTGACGGACTGGTAGCCGGTGTAGACATTGGGGAGAGCGCCCAGGTCGCAGGCACCCTGGACGTTGTTCTGCCCCCGCAGCGGGTTTACCCCGGCGCCGGGCTTGCCGATATTGCCGGTGAGCATGGCCAGGTTGGCGACCGCCATGACATTATCCGTACCGTGGGTATGCTGCGTGATTCCCATGGTATAGATAATGCTGGCCGGGCTGCTGGCGGCGTACATGCGGGCGGCCTTGGCTATTTTCTCGCCGGGCACGCCGGTGACGCTCTCGACGAAGTCCAGCGGGTAATTCTTTAGAGAATCCTTGAAGAAATCATAGTTCTCGCATCGCTCCTCGATGAATGAGGCGTCCATCAGCCCTTCGTCGACGATTATCTTCATCATCCCCATCAGCAAAACGACGTCGGTGCCGGCGCGGTGTTGCAGCCACAGGTCGGCATCGCGCACCAGGTCTATCTCCAGGGGATTGGCGACGATAAGCTGGGTAGTGCCCTGGTGAACGGCCTTCCGGATGTTCATGCCGATTATCGGGTGGGCCTCGGTGGTGTTCGTGCCGATAGCCAGGACGCACTTGGCGTAGTTCATATCTTTTATGGAGTTGGTCGAAGCTCCGCTGCCGAGGGTTGTGACCAGACCGGCCACAGTTGGGGCATGTCAGAGGCGGGCACAGTGGTCTATGTTATTGGTGCCCAGCACCGCCCTGGCGAACTTCTGCATAATGTAGTTGTCTTCGTTGGTGCATTTGGCTGAGGAAATTACGCCTACTTCATCTCCACCGTAATTCCCCAGTTTCTCCGCCACTAAGGCGAGGGCTTCCTCCCAGGAGGCCTCTTCAAGTTGGCCGTTCTTCCTGACCAGCGGGGTGGTCAGGCGTGCGGAGTGGTTGACAAAGCCGGCGATTCCGAAGCGGCCCTTTACACAGAGGCGTCCCTGGTTGGCTGGCCCTTCCGGGTCGCCGCGCACGCCGACTATCTTTTCGTCCTTGATGCCCAAGTACATCTGGCAGCCGATGCCGCAGTAAGGGCAGATGGTCTTTACCTCCCGTTCCGGACGGACGGTTTCCTTGGGCGTCAGGGCTCCCACCGGGCAGCGTACCATGCACTCGCCGCAGGAACGGCAGATTGAGTCTATTAAGGGAGTGTCGCCAAAGGTAGCCACCTTCATGGAGTAGCCGCGGTAGGCCATATCTATGGCGCCGACACCGGTTATTTCCTGGCAGGCACGCACGCAGCGGGCGCAGAGAATACACCGGTTGCGGTCAATGTCGAAGAAAGGATTGGAAGTATCAATAGGGACTGTCGTTGTGTCCTTGCTGACATGTACTTCATGAACACCCAGGTAATCAACGACCTTCTGCAATTCGCAGTTTCCATTGGATGGGCAGACAACACAGCGGTCGGTTACAGCAACATGGCGGAGGCATATGTCGTAGGGTCCGCAGCGTTCCCGGCGGTGGCACTCAAGGCAGTCGCAGGGGTGAGTGCTTAATATCAGTTCCAGCGCCATGCGGCGTACCTTATTGATGGCGGGTGATTCCGTAGTTACCACCATCCCGTCGGTGGCGGGCGTGGTACAGGCGGTGGGAAATCCGCGCATCTTTTCTATTTCAACGACACAGAGGCGGCAGCCTCCGTATGATTCAAGGTCGGGATGGTAGCAGAGGGTGGGGATGTAAATATCGGCCGACCGGGCAGCCTCGAGCACGGTCATCCCTCTGGTAGCTTTAATCTCTTGGCCGTTGATAGTTACAGTTATCTTTTCCATGCCAGGTTCACTTATTCTGGGAGTTGGCTACAACCGTTTATTGTTTTTCGGCCGTCACCGGGACCGGCTCGCTTGGAACCGTTATTTCCTCCCCGGAGACCTTGACCACGGCGTTGAAGCGTGGCGGACAGACCTCAAGGCAGGTGCCGCATTTTACGCATTTCTCTTGGTCGATGATGTGTACCATTCTCTTGTCGCCGGTAATAGCTTCGGCCGGGCATGCACGCATACATATGCCGCAGCCCTGGCACTTATCGGGCAGAATATAGAATGAAATCAAACGGGCGCAGGAAAGGGCCGGGCACCGTTTCTCGTTGATGTGGGCCTCATATTCGTCGCGGAAGTAGCGGAGTGTGGTCAGGACAGGGTTGGGCGCTGTCTGACCGAGCTGACATAGAGACCCGGCTTTAATCTGTTCACCCAGTTCCTGAAGCAGGTCGATATCGTTTGGTCTGCCTTCACCGGCGCAGATTCTCTCCAGTATGTCCAGCATTTGCTTGGTTCCCACGCGGCAGGGGACACATTTGCCGCACGACTCGGCCTGAGTAAAGGAGAGGAAATAGCGGGCGATATCAACCATGCAGGTCTCTTCGTCCATGACCACCATGCCGCCTGAGCCCATCATCGAGCCGGCCGCCGTCAGCGACTCGTAGTCGACTGACTGGTCCAGGTACTCGGCGGGCAGGCAGCCGCCCGAAGGCCCACCGGTCTGGACAGCCTTGAATTTCTTGCCGCCGGGGATACCACCCCCAATCTCGTAGATGATTTCACGAAGTGGGATACCCATGGGTACTTCAATCAGGCCGCTGTTGGCGATTTTTCCGGTGAGGGCGAAGACACACGTCCCCTTACTTTTCTCAGTACCGGTTGACGCATACCAGTCGGCGCCCATGGTAATGATTACCGGTATCGTGGCCAGCGACTTTACATTATTGATGTTGCTCGGTTTTCCCCATAAGCCCGAGGTTGCCGGAAACGGGGGGCGGGAGCGTGGCATACCCCGTTTGCCCTCGATGGACGCCATAAGGGCCGTCTCTTCGCCGCAGACAAAGGCGCCGGCGCCTTCTTTCACGTGGATGTGTAAACTGAAGCCGGAGCCCAGTATGTTCTGTCCGAGAAGTCCCTTTTCTTCAGCCTGCTTGAGGGCGAGCCTGACACGCTTTACGGCCAATGGGTATTCCGCCCTGATGTATATATAGCCTTCGGAGGCACCGATGGCGTAGGCGGCGATGGTCATGCCTTCGATTACCGTGTGGGGGTCGCCCTCCATGGTGCTGCGGTCCATAAAAGCACCGGGGTCGCCTTCATCGGCGTTGCATATCATGTACTTCTGGTCGCCGGGGGCATTGCGGCAGAACTCCCACTTCATGCCGGTAGGGAAGCCGGCCCCGCCGCGTCCGCGCAGGCCAGAGCGCTTAATCTCGTCAATGACCTGCTCGGGAGTCATCTCTTCCAGGACCTTGGGCAGGGCCTGGTAGCCTCCGGCAGTCATGTAATCTTCAATTCTCTCCGGGTTAATGCGCCCGCAGTTACGGAGTATGATACGCTGCTGCTTGCTGTAAAATTTAATATCCTTGAAATGCGGCACGGCCTCACCGGTTACGGGGTCTTTATAGAAGAGGCGCTCTACCGGCTGACCATCCCGGAAATGAGATTCCACAATCTCGGGGACATCTTCAACGCTGACATGCGTGTAGAAGATATCTTCTGGCTCAACAAAGGCAACAGGCCCCTGTTCGCAGAAGCCATGACAGCCGGTATAGTCCACCTTGATTCCCTGTAAACCCAGCTCTGCCACGGCTTTTTCCAGGGCCTCCGTTATTTCAATTGATTTGCCCGATACGCAGCCGGTTCCCTGGCAAACAAAGATTGTGTGCTGGTTATTGCTGCTCGGCTTTGCTTCTGTCACCTAAAACCTCCGCAACTTTCTTAGTCGTCATCTTGCCATAGGTTTCTTTATCTATAGTCATTGTCGGCGCCAGAGCGCAGGCGCCTATGCAGGCGACGGTTTCCAGCGTGTATTCCATGTCATCTGTGGTCTCGCCCGCCTTGATGCCCAGTTGTTTCTCTATCTCGCTCAGTACCTTGGCCGCGCCGCGTACGTGGCAGGCTGTGCCGCGGCACATTCTGACAATCCTTTTACCCAGTGGCGTCAGCTTGAACTGGGCATAGAAGGTGCTGACTCCGTAAATGGTGCTTTCCGGTATTCGTAGAAACCTGCCGATTTCCTTCATGGCTGCGGCCGGTAGATAGCGAAACTGCTCCTGAGTATCCTGCAGGATGGGAATTAGCTCCTGTTTCTCACCTTGATAACGGGAAAAAATCTCCTGTAATTTGTCCTGAACATCCGCTTTGGTCAAATTATCTTTTATCAGGGCTATCACCTCCTGTCTTCAAGAGCCTGACCAGTTTCCAGACTATATTTTCACAAAGTGTGTGTATATCATCATTGGTCAGGTAGTCGGAAATGGTGCTGTCAAACAATAAGCTCCCTTCCGGAGCGAATTCATCGTCGCCTTTCCACAGGACGATGGTTACCGGTACGCGGCTGAAGGCGTTGATGGTTACCGCCGTGTCGCCGTAGTCAGCTCTCTGCCCGCCCAGGATTCTGGCGGTTTTCAGCAGCTGCTCGGGTTCGCCGCCGAAGAACGTGACCAGCGGCTGTATGGTTCTCTTGGAGAAAGTGGCAAAGTAGTTAATGCCGTCGTGCAGTTCCTTGTAGGTTATCTTCTTGTCGGAGAGGGGGGTGCCTTTTGCCCGCGTGAAATAGTCGAGTATCAGGATTTTATCCTTGATGGGGACGGCTTCGTCTCCGTTGGCAGGTGATACCTCGCCGTCGGGGTAGCTGATTCGGTAAGACTGGTTCAGGTGGTCTATAATTACGGTTTTTTCAGAGGCTATATATTGAGTGCCGGTATTATGGCATTGTTGCTCTATATCTTTAATACCGGCCAGTCGCTCGCAGGCTAGCTTATAGGCGAGTCCGTGCGCATATTCGCGTACATTATGCTCCGGTGCTGTCAAGCGTCCCCTTGTCATATTACACGTTTCTTTCGAATACGCATCAATATCATGTTATTGCGAGGGTGAAACCCGAAGCAATCCGCCAGTTCGGGGGCAACGGATTGCTTCGCTCCGCTCGCAATGACATATTATATCTCAAGCCAGGAGTCTGAATAGAGCGACTCTCCCATGAGTACCCGGGTTGTCTTGGCGTAATTGGCCATCTCTTCGCTCAGGGAGGAGATATCCGGCCGCTCCCCGTCCATCATCTTCTGCACCAGTTCCACGATGTCGGGTCTCTCGCCGCGGGCTATCGCTATCAGGTCTTTATCAAAGGCATCCACAATGGCAGAGTACAGCCCATACTTCATCAACATCGCCAAGTAAGTCCGGTTCAACCATGGCCTGAGTTCGGTGGGCGCCCCGTTAGAGACATTAGATAAGCCTATCACGGATTTGCACCCTGGAGCAACATCACCTAGGCTACTCATGAATTCCAGACATGGCTTCGACTGGTTTGACTCAATATTAACTACCGGCGTGGCAATAGGGTCGAACCAGATACTCTCGTTAGGTATGCCCATCGCACTGGCTGTAGTCATGAGCTCAACGGCTATCATGGCTCTCTCGTCAGCGTCCCTTGGCATGCCCTCGCGTCCCCACAGGAGCCCGATAAAGTCGGCACCGTATTTTTGAACCATGGGTAATTCCTCTTCCATTCGGACAACAGAGATAGAATTAATCAGTACCTTGCCCTTGTGCACCTTCAGCCCGGCCTCCATAGCCACTGGATTGGTGGTATCCAGTGATAATGGCAGGTCGGTTACTTCCTGTACGGTGTTCACTACCCAATCCATCAACTCATCCCCGGCCTTTCGGGCGGGCCCAATGTTAATGTCAAGGTAATCTGCGCCAGCTCTAGCTTGAGTCTTGGCCAGGTCCTGGATAGGTTTTGGGTTTCTCTCCTTCATGGCTGGCCCAATGGTCTTGGACACAACATTTATACTTTCACCAATAAGAATCATCGTTTGCCTCCTATGGTTGCCATGTCTTGATATAGCCTGGAATATGAGCCCCGTCTCGGGGGCCAACCAGGATCTCCCAGCCAGGGAGCTCCTCTTCCAAGCCGCCGCTTTCTACCGCGGCATAGCCGGGAATTATCAGTTTTTGATGTTTAACCTTATCCGTAATGCCGCACTTCTTAACAAAGGGGGCAATAATGTCAGCACTGAACTTTCCGGCAGCCCAGGCGGTCATCACTGAAAGTCCCTCGGTGTCCTTAACCAGAAGCCAACTGGGAACACGGCTGCTTTCCAGGTAGCCGGAGACGAGGAAGTAGGTGAGCGAGAAGTTGGTGGTAATCAGTACCGGAGAGTTTTCCGCTGGCCCACCAACCTCATAGATGCCCTCGGTGGTGGCCAGAGGCCGCTGCGGGTCGGTATAGATATTCAGCCGTTCCACCAGCAGCGGGAAGAGGCTTTCTCCCTTGAAATCGGAGAGGACGATGATGCCGGCGTACTTGGCCATCAACATGGAGGCGATCATTGCCTCTTTCATCGGGTTATCGGTCATCTCACACGGGAAAACGATGGTGGGGTAGCCCAGGGGGCGGAATTTCTTATTGAGCGCGGCGCTCCGGATAACTATCTGGTCTTCCAGCGCCTGTTTGACTGTTCTCGATGCGGAGTCTATGACGATATTCTTGAGGCCGGCACCGGCCAGTTTTTCGGTCAGTGCGGCCAATTCTTCCAGGCCGTCGGCCTTGACGGTTGTGGGGCAGTCATTCTCCTTGGCGAGTGCGGCCACGCTGTCAGCATTATCTTTGGTGGCGGCGTAAAGCAGCGGTTTCCGGTCGGCGCAGGCTTTCACGCCGGCGGCCAGGACATCGGCTTTTTCGCTCATCAGGATGATGTTGGCGTCGCTGTTGTCCTTTACCCTGCCCGCCAGGGCGGCGAACTTGGCGGCATCTCCCGATTCGGCCTTGAGAGCGACCAGGTTGGTTTCGAGTAAGAGGCCGACCCTTTCATAGATTAGTTCCTTGGATTTCTTCAGGCGGGCGTCGACCTCGGCATCGGCCATGGTATCGCTGATAAGCAGGGCGATACCTGCCGGGTTCTCAAACCTCTTTTCGTGGCGGAACATGACTGTCTCCCCGCCGATTTTGAGGGCTTTGTCGCCGGTGCCGATGGTAACCGGTAAGATAGGCGGTGCCGCGGCCTCCGATAGAGTCTCTTTGGCTTCATCGGAGACATGCGGGCAGGCGCTCAGCTCGGCTTTGCCGGCGGCGAGGTTCATGGCAAAGGCAAGACAGGTCGGTACTCCGCAATCGCCGCAGTTCGTCTTGGGCAGTAATTTGAAAATCTCTATTCCCGTAAGTGCCATTCTATATTCTCCTTTCCTAGCCGAGTATGGGATCCATAGTCAGGGCGGGATGTCCCTTTTCCTGAAGGAAGGGGAGAATCTCCTCTTCGGTAACACCCACCGTTTCATCGGCGATTTTGTCAAGGAGGTCGGGCACACCCAGCTCAGCAGCTCTCGCCTTGATCCGTTCGCCGATTTCCTCCTTGAGGCTCTTGGGCATCCAGATTATCCTTAGCAAACCACCATCAGCGCCGATGAATTTTCTCTGGCAGATATTATATTTGCCGTGACCAACGAAGCCAGGGGTGCTTAAACCACCACCAACAGTCCCGGCGAGGGTGGTGAACTTCATGCCGCAAGGGGTCTCTCCGGTGTATTCCCGGTTTGCTGTCATCACCCCGTTGCACATGGGCAAAATAGCCGCGATACACTCACAGCAGCCGCAAGTAGTCCATGGGTCATTTACTATGCTATACATATTATAATGGTCCAGGTTGCCACGGGAAGCCTTATAGATAAATTCGTTAACCCCTTTCCATTGTCCGAGCTTGGCATCAAGAGTCTCTCCCTTGGGCACCGGCTGGTTTGGTCCGGTGGGGTTAATTTCGTAAGCCGCCTGACAGTCCATCCAGTTATAGGAGCCGCAAAGCCCGGTTTTCTCCGGAGTGATAACACAGACATGGCTGGGGGCGAAGGACTGGCAGAGGGTGCACGAGTAGTAGGTATCTGTGGACTCATCGGTCATGCCTTCAATCCGGGCATCCCTAGCGGCATATGTCGCCTTGGCTTTTTCTATTATCTCGTTTACCTTGTCCTCCTCGGTATAAATTTTGACCTGCATCTTATCAAATATCCGGCCAAAATCTTGATGCAGCTTGGCATGAAGGGCGACGCCGATATGAGATATCTTAATGCCCTTTTCTACGCCGGCTTTACTGAATCGTATCCAGGCAATATCCCTCTGACCCTGGTGGAATATCCCCTGGATGTAGTTTATGATATGGTGGATTTGTCGCTCCAGGATAGGCTCGTAGTCGTCCTTCATCTCTCTCCCGGCGACCTCAACCACTATGGCCATGGGTAAATGGCTTTCGTCAGGAACATCACTTATCTCAGGCCCGATTACCTCAATCTTGCCATCCTCTACCTCCTCCATCCGCTTGGATGTGCACCACTCAAGCATGGGTGATCTTCCCCCGCCGCATTCCAGATACCACTCTCCCTTCCGAACCCTCTCGCCCTCAAAGGCAGGTCCAAAGGCAGTTGGCACCGGCACCTCGGCTATGGAAACCTTCAGACCCCTGACCTCGATGGCCTTGTTGACTATTTCATCGTGGGCGATATTAGAGACCACGTGCTCGTACGTGCAGATTCCTGTGGGCAGGACTTCAGGTATCGGGGTATCGGCAATGGTTGGGAAGCCCCAGTTGATGGCACCGGCGGCGTTGGCATACCACTCATCGGTAACCTGGCCCAGAGGCAGGGCGAAGGCGAAGATACGGTCTTTATTGTAGATAAGAACCTTTCTATAGTCACCAGGCTCAATGCCGCCGAAGGTAAGGGCGGCTCTGGTGGCAAAGCCAGCGGCAAACACGGTGGCGCTAACATCGGGACCGAAGGAGACCAGGCGGGTTCCCCAGCCAATCTGCACCCCTGCTTCCACAAGTTGGTCTGAGAACCTCTTACCGTTATCCTCAGCCGACATAAAGATATAAAGATTCTTTTTCTGTAGTTCCTCGGCGATGTTCTTGGCTATCTCGGGAGTCGGCGCCGCGCCTAATATGGCGGCGAAGCCTGGGGCGGTGCCATCAACGAACTCTACACCCCTTTTTCTCAGGATGATGTCATCGGCGGCACCGAGCCAGATATTACTGTCAGTAACATCTTCCCCTTTGATATAGAAGTCGGGCGTCTCCAGATACCTTATCGCTTCCATAATTTCCTCAGCCCAGAAGGTAACCATACCGGCATCGAGGGCGGGTGCCAGGTAGGGGAGGGGGTGTTCTTCCCTTACCGGTGGTGGTAGTATGTTTCGGCACTTTTTCAGCACTGGCTCCATGTCACCCAGCTTTTCCACCTTCATGCCTGAAATCCCGTAGATAACAGGTAGATAGTAGGCAGTATTGGGAAAGCCGACCGGTTCTTTGGCTCCCCATTTATCCATCGCCTCCTGCCACTTCTTCTCGGCCTGGTCAACAATCTTGTGGGCACCCCTGATGGCTGCTGATGCAATTATCTTGGACATATCCTCATAACCTCCTTATTATAGCGACGTCGGAAGACTAGCCTTCCAGTTCGCGCCTCATTTCCATATCGTAGAGTACTCTCTCCCTGGCTTTGTCAATACCCAGGGCTTTACGCTTCTTGTCAATATGCTCAATCATCTTATGGGCGGCTTGAATGGGGTCAGGCTCAAAGTCCCACATACCGCCCACCATATCCTCCATG